>RCMZ01000058.1_pt1 | contig 65790 bp, 63 predicted proteins | sample 2041141 | NCBI WGS metagenome assembly RCMZ01 (sample SAMN09708263, study PRJNA481090) | Wastewater metagenome, whole genome shotgun sequencing project. | biome: sewage; isolation source: Davis station wastewater (DW) | place: Antarctica: Davis Station | collected 2010-03-01 | reverse complement strand
ATCTTGGTCTAAAATACAAAACGCCTGATGCAGTACATCAGGCGTTCTTTACCACTTAAATCCGTCAACCTATTTTAGGACGGGACACCCGCATTGCTGGCAGCGAACCTGCCTTGAGGCAAGATTCTCAAGGTTTTCAATTCGACAGGGCAGGCCCTTGCGGCCATGGAAAGCCGCCTTAACCTTCTTTATCAGGACCCTACCGGGCGATCGGCTTATAACGAATCCGTTTGGGCTTCGCACCCTCCTCACCCAGTCGCTTCTTCTTGTCGGCTTCGTATTCCTGATAGTTGCCCTCGAATAAAGTCCACTGCGAATCGCCTTCTGCCGCCAGAATATGTGTGGCGATGCGATCGAGAAACCAGCGATCGTGCGAAATCACCAGCACACAACCGGAGAATTCCAGCAGCGCATCTTCCAGCGCCCGCAGGGTTTCCACATCGAGGTCATTGGATGGTTCATCCAGTAGCAGCACATTGCCGCCCTGTATCAGTGTCTTCGCCAGGTGCAAGCGGCCACGTTCGCCGCCTGACAGGCTGCCAACGATCTTGCCCTGGTCAGCGCCCTTGAAATTGAAACGGCCCAGATAAGCACGGGATGGCATCTCGAACCTGCCCACAGTGAGCACATCAGCACCACCGGAAACGGCTTCGTAGACGGTCTTGTCATTTTCCAGACCCTCCCGGCTCTGATCCACAGAGGATATTTTCACGGTCTGGCCGATGACGATCTCGCCGCTATCTGGGGCTTCCTTACCTTGGATCATGCGGAAAAGCGTGGATTTACCCGCGCCATTGGGGCCGATGATACCGACAATGGCACCGGGCGGAATATTAAAACTCAAGTTGTCGATCAGCAAACGGTCACCAAAGGACTTGCTGACATTCTTGAATTCCATGACCTGATCACCCAGGCGCTCACCAGGCGGGATGAAGATTTCCTGTGTTTCGTTGCGCTTCTGGTACTCGACCGAGCTCATTTCTTCATAGCGTGACAGGCGTGCCTTGGATTTGGCCTGACGCGCTTTGGGATTCTGCCGCACCCATTCCAGCTCCTGTTTCATGGCCTTCATGTGAGCATCCACCTGCTTCTGTTCCTGCTCCAGCCGGGCTTCCTTCTGTTCCAGCCAGCTGGAATAATTGCCTTTCCACGGAATGCCCTGGCCACGATCCAGCTCCAGGATCCATTCCGCAGCATTGTCGAGGAAATAACGATCATGGGTCACCGCGACTACCGTACCCGGGAAGCGCACGAGGAACTGTTCCAGCCATTCGACCGATTCTGCATCCAGATGGTTGGTCGGCTCGTCCAGCAACAGCATATCGGGTTTGGACAGCAGCAGCTTGCACAAGGCCACACGCCGCTTTTCACCGCCGGACAGGGGGCCGATTTTCGCCTCCCACGGCGGCAGTCGCAGCGCATCGGCAGCAATTTCTAACTGATGCTCGATATCGGAACCACTGACAGCGATGATGTTCTCGTATTTGGCCTGCTCTTCCGCCAGCTTGTCGAAATCGGCATCCGGTTCGGCATAGGCCGCATAGATCTCATCCAGCTTTTGCTTCGCCTCCATTACGGCACCCAGGCCGGATTCCACTTCCTCGCGCACGGTCTTATCCGGGTTCAGCTGTGGCTCCTGTGGCAGATAGCCGATAGAAATCCCGGGCTGCCATTGCACCTCGCCCTCAAACTCTTTCTCTACTCCCGCCATGATACGGAGTACCGTGGATTTACCTGCGCCATTGAGGCCGAGCAGACCAATCTTGGCGCCGGGGAAAAACGAAAGGGAAATATCCTTGATGATCTGCCGTTTGGGCGGCACGACTTTGCTCACACGGAGCATCGACATTACATATTGAGCCATAATAAAAAACACTTACGAATGAAAAGAAGAAGCTTACTGTATGCGTGGGGCTTTTAGTATGCAAATTGCTGCATTTTGACTGCAAATACCCCTAGCAAGTTGGTATCATTGCAGTATTCATAAACGATTTAATATTAAGGCGGTGGAATCATTATGGGCAAGCTGATTGAAATCGAACAAGACCTTACCAAAATCCAGCAAGGCGTAATCCTGCACGGATGCAACACTAAAGGGGTCATGGGCTTTGGGCAATCACTCGCTTTACGTTCGGCATTCCCCATGATTTTCCCGCCGTATCGCTCCTACTGTCAAATTGCCACTAAAATGGGCCGTAACATTCTAGGCCGCGTGATTGAAGTGCAAATTGAAGACAGAGACCTCTACGTGCTCAATGGGCTCACTCAGAGCAGCTATGGCGTCGATGGCAAAGTCTATGCCGATATCAACGCAATCGAACGTGTCGTCAACCACGCCGCCGAATTTGCCAGCTTTCTCAAAATACCGCTCTACATGACTAAAATCGGCTGTGGCTACGGTGGCTTGCAATGGGAAGACGTCTCAAAAATCGTCCAGGCTGCTGCAGACAAACACGAACTCGACATTCATATCTGTAATAAACCCGTCAGGCCGCTGGACGACTAATCCGTCTGCACAATGACGATCTGTTCGAAATCACGCTAGAGAGGCATGCACTGATATGCGTGCCTCTGGCATAGAAATCCCAATCTGGAGTTTTCCTTGATTGAGCCAGGGAATATGCACTAAAAATTCAATTTTCGTCATGGTTTGATGATGATCTACTCTTAACTTCAAAATGTATTAAACCAAGCCGCTCTTTAACTGTATCAAGGCATAGCGTTTGATATGTGCATACTGCAAATATTGATTATCTGATAGCTAACAATGAAGCTTCCCTTCTTATTTCAATGGATTATCGCAGTATTGCTACTGATCATTTTCACATTCGCAAACCATCAGTTTGTAGATTACCTGGGGCTAAGCGGCGTTGTTTCCAGCTTTCTGATATACGTTGTGTTCACAACCTACTGCTTTAAGTTTCCCCTGGGCCTGATCGGAGCCACGAGCGCATTCCTCATCATAAATTTTTTCTTCATCAACCCACTATACACTTGGGAGGTCGCAGAATTTTCTTCATGGATTGCGCTCCTTGGCTTTTTGGTGGTTTCCATTGTTATCAGCACCTTGATTCGAAAACTCCGTAACGAAAGTGAGAACTCCGAGTCGGGGCGTCAGCGTGCAGAACTTTCTAAAGCTCTAGCGGAGCAAATTGCAGGCTCAAACTCGATTGATGCGTTGTTTTCTTCCTACTGTAGTTTGATATACAGCACCTTTGATAAACCAGTGGCCATTGCGCAAAAAATAAACGGTAACTATTCAATCTCACATCAAGCGGGCAATACAGAGGACTTAACCCCTCAGAGCGCAATACGATGGGCTGCCAATAGCGGCAAAATGGCAGGTCCCGGCACCGACAATTGGCCAGAGCTGACAAATTGGATCATCCCTTTTGAACGTTTGCCGACAAGCGCACCTGTACTGTTGATTGCCCATGCAAAACAAGCTGAGGGATATCTCGCTGGCGATTTTCGTGTCATGACCGATCAGCTTTGCAATGCCTACCAGCGATCAGTCAACATGGAACGTGCCAGACAAGCTGAATTACTGGCACGCGAAGAGTCTGTACATAATACTTTTCTGGCATCGATCTCACATGATATGCGCACGCCGCTCACCGGGATTATTGGTGCGGCAGGTACTTTATTGCATCAGCAAGACCATCGCTCATCAGAAACCACCCTGCTGCTTGAGTCAATACTCTCAGAAGCAGAGCAACTGGCAGCATCGACCGAGAATATCCTGTCTTTGGTGCAACTGGAATCCCGACAAAACGAGCCGATTGAGCTTGATTGGCAATCACCGGAAGAGATCGTAGGCATGCTCATGAAGCGATACCGGGACAGGGGCCTTGAGCATAGGATTAAACCTGAAGTGATGGACAATACGAGTTTGATCAAGGGACACGCCACGCTATTAACACAAGCGCTCTTCAATTTGATTGAGAATGCGTTGAATGTTCAGCCCGAAGCTGTCCCGGTTATTGTAAGAGTACAGCTCAATCATCAGCAGCTGGATATCTGTGTACTTGATGAAGGTCCTGGTTTTCCTGCAGGTTTTAACTCAGAGAACATCGCCAAGTTTGCAAGCTACAAAAATAAAAACAAGCATGGCTTCGGACTTGGCTTGGCCATTGCTCAGGCAGTAGCGCAGAAGCATCAGGCTACCCTCATCATCGGCACACGCGAGCCTGTAGGTTCGGCAGTCACTTTAAGCTTTTCAGCTAGCTCCGTAGTTTTACAGAATGAATAACAAGGACCATATCCTCGTCGTGGAAGATGACCGGGTCATCGGTCAGTTCCTGGCTTCCAGCCTTCATGCTGCTAACTTCAACACCTCTATTTGCCAGACTATGCAGCATGCGCTGCAATCAATCAATACAGTCAAACCCCAGCTCATGATTTTAGACCTGGAACTGCCGGATGGAGATGGTAAAGACCTAATCAGGCAACTGAGAGCATATTCAGATATTCCAGTTATCGTGCTATCGGCCAGACAATCCGAACAGGAAAAAGTGGCTTGCTTTCATCTTGGTGCTGATGACTATCTTGCCAAACCTTTCGGTATTCAGGAATTGCTCGCGAGGGTCCGGGTAGCACTAAGAAGGGCGACCATGATGTCGTTACGTGATCATGTCTATTCGGTGGACGGCCTTCAAATTGATCTTTCCAGCAGCTTGATCACCCTGCATGGTCAGCCATTACATCTGACGCCACTGGAATTCAAGTTGCTGACAACCCTGGCACAGACCCCCGGCAAGATACTCACGCATCGGCACTTGCTAAGAACTGTGTGGGGAGATGAGTATGGCGACGAAACGCATTATCTTCGGATTCATATGGGAAGATTAAGGGCCAAAATCGAACAATGTCCGGCATCACCGCGGTTTATCCTGACTGAAGCGGGGATTGGTTATCGTCTGTCTGCCAGTTAGCTTGTTTACGCGATTGATACACGACGTATGTTCTGATGCGCCATATCCCTTATCAATTTGTCGCCCATGTCTACAAACACAACTCAAAAAAGCACCCTCACTGCGCTTACCATCGGCGCAATAGGGGTGGTCTATGGAGACATAGGCACCAGTCCACTCTATACCATCAAGGAAATCTTCAGCGCCCATACCGGCATAGTACTCAACACGTCCAATATACTAGGGGCGATTTCTTCCGTGTTCTGGGTACTCATGCTGGTCGTCACCCTGAAATATGTCATTCTTGTGCTCCGGGCAGATAACCGCGGTGAAGGCGGCATCATGGCATTGGCTGCACTGGCAATATCAGCGGCTGAGCACAATAAAGGCAGAAAACGTACCCTACTCCTGATTGGCGCCATGGGAGCTGCACTTTTTTATGGCGACAGCATCATTACCCCTGCCATCTCAGTACTCTCTGCGGTAGAAGGCTTACAAATAGCAGCACCGTCATTAGCGGACTACGTCATCCCGATTTCTGTCGGCATCCTGATTGCACTGTTCGCGTTACAAAGCTATGGCACCAGTATGGTAGGCAAGTTGTTCGGCCCGATTATCATGCTCTGGTTCACCGTACTCGGTATTGTCGGTATCTCACATATCATACAGAACCCCGCCATACTGGCAGCACTCAACCCATTACATGCTTATGAGTTTTTGCTGGCTCGTGGCCTTGGAGTCTTTTTCGCCATCGGCGCAATCGTGCTGGCCGTAACCGGAGCAGAAGCCTTGTACGCTGACATGGGGCATTTTGGCAAACCAGCCATCCGTCTGGCATGGGCAATCCTGGTACTTCCAGGTCTTGCGCTCAACTATCTTGGCCAAGGTGCGCTTTTGCTCGCCAATCCAGCTGCCGTAGAAAATCCGTTTTACCTTTCTTTTCCTGAGCCTCTGCTTATTCCGGCCATCATACTGGCCACTATCGCTACCATCATTGCATCGCAGGCCGTCATCTCAGGTGCGTTTTCCGTCACCCATCAAGCCATGCAAATTGGCCTGTTACCAAGAATGCAGATTGTCCATACCTCTCCCAATGAAGCAGGTCAGATTTACCTGCCCTTCATTAACTGGCTCTTATTGGCAGCAGTGATTATCGCAATTCTCACCTTCGGCAGCTCATCGGGATTAGCTTCCGCCTATGGGATAGCTGTTACCGGCACAATGCTGATCACATCATTGCTGACTTTCTATGTCATCCGATTCAATTGGCATTACCCATTATGGCTATCCATCGCCGCTACAGGATTCTTTGTCCTGATTGATTTAGTGCTACTTGTTTCGTGTTCAATCAAGTTCTTTCATGGGGGCTGGTTCCCGGTAGCACTGGGTGCTGCGTTACTCACTATCATGTGGACCTGGAAACAGGGCCGAGAGTTATTAATGGAAAGAATGCGGCAGGATGAACCAAAGCTTGCTGAATTTGTAAAACTGATCTCAAATCAAAACCTGCCCAAAGTGCCTCGTACGGCAGTGTTTATGGTCTCTGATGCGCAAATGGCGCCACCGGCACTTTTACACAACCTGAAACATAACCACGTCATTCATCAATACAATTTGATAGTGACTGTGGTGTACCAGGATGTGCCGTGGGTAAGGGCAGAAGAGCGCCTGATGACGACCAAAGTAGGGGAAGGGTTCTGGCAGATTATTATTCATTATGGGTTTATGGATAGGCCGAATATCCCGCAAGAACTGGCCAATTGCAGCATGGGCGAAGTCGATATGGATCCATTCACTACGTCTTATTTCGTAAGCCGCGAGACGATCGCACCATCAACCAAAAGCGGGATGCCAAAATGGCGCGATGTCTTATTTTCGACCTTATCGAGAAATGCTGGCAGCGTTGTTGATTATTTCAGAATACCCAGCAATAGTGTGATTGAGCTTGGTTCCAGAGTGAATCTCTAGTGATGAACCACGATCTCTCAGATTCTGAAATAAGACTTCTGAAGAAAATTGAGAAGGGAGAGCTGGAAGACAGTATTGTCTTGGCTCATGAAGTGAACCGGCTCATTACGAAAGGCCTGGTGGAAAGTAGCACCGTTCTGACTTTTCCTGTCATGCCCCCCATAAGACATTACTGCCTCACGGTATATGGAAAATACATGCTTAAAAACCTGCTCCGGAATTAGGTTAAATGGCAACAAGACTTAAGCGTAAATCATCGCAAGCTTACTGAAGCTCTTTAGCCCAAATCTGAGCTGGTAAAATGAAGTGTAGACGTCAGTTCTCCGTCCTTTCAACCTGACTTCCAAGTAATCAAAAAAATAACCAAAATCGGTCACACTTTGAGGTCGGCCCTGAACCACCTCGTCTGAAGCGAGGCTGTTTCAGGCCGAGCATGTACTGACCTTTTTCGGTAAACCATTTTCCATGGGTGCGCCTGAAGTTTTATTCTCCCGCTTTTACTGTGGGTATCTCAAGCCCTACCGTACCATCACACCCGCTTCCATCAGTAAATGCTTGGATCTAATCTGTATTAAATCAGCCTGTTGCAAATATTGGTTCACTCATTGGAAGTGCCTCTTGCAGTTTTTATTACTAGTGCTATGATAGTAATTAATTACTATCTTTTAGAGGTGCGGCTATGGATGCCCATTCAAAGTATCTTCCTTCTGATGAAAGACGGGCGGTGACCGTCGAGGCTGTTGTTGATCTTGCGGGTTCGCAAAATCCTAGCGAAATCACAACCTCGGCCATTGCCAAGCATATGAATCTGACACAGGGCGCGTTGTTTCGTCACTTCCCGAGCAAGGACGCCATCTGGCAGGCGGTCATGGAGTGGGTGGCGGAGCGCCTCCTGTCACGGATCGATCATGCAGCGCAGGGAATCGAATCGCCTCTGGAAGCGATGCAAGCCATGTTCATGAGCCATATCGAGTTCGTGGCCGAGCACCCTGGCGTTCCCCGGATGATGTTCGGCGAACTTCAGCGCGCCGAATTGACGCCCGCCAAGCGTATGGCACAAACCCTGACCCAGCGTTACGGAGAACGTTTGCACCAGCTCATCGAAAAGGGCAAGGCCTGCGGCGAACTGTCCCCCGAATTGGATAACGAAGCAGCGGCCACCCTGTTTATTGGCACGATACAGGGACTGGTCATGCAATCCTTGCTGGTCGGCGACGTGGAGCGTATCCGCCGTGATGCGCCAAGAGTCTTTGCAATTTATCAGCGTGGAATCGGGGGTGCACAATGAAACGCCTGCCTCTCCAAGGTCGGACCTTGGCGCTCATCGCCGTCATCGTTCCGTTGCTTGTGCTGTTCGTCTATGTCGCTCAGCGATCCGGCCCACTGGCACCGGTGTCAGTGACGCTCACGACGGTGGAGGCGAAATCGATTAGTCCGGCCCTGTTTGGTATCGGCACCGTCGAAGCGCGCTATACCTACAAGATCGGGCCCACGTTCGCCGGACGCGTCAAACGTCTGGATGTGCATGTAGGCGATCTGGTCAAAGCCGGCCAGGTGCTCGGGGAAATGGAACCGGTTGATCTTGATGATAAGGTTCGCTCGCAGGAGTCGGCACTCAAACGTGTGGAAGCGGCTTTGCGGGAGGCTGAGGCCCGGCAAGTCTATGCGCAAACACAGGCGCGTCGCTATGAGCAATTACTTGCAGTTCGTTCAACCAGCGAGGAAATCGTCACCACCAAACGACAGGAGTTGCAGATTGCGGAGGCCGCATTATCCGCAGCCCGGGAAGAACTCGGGCGTGCCCGTGCCGACCGTCAAGGGCTGGTCGCACAAAGGACCAATCTGCGTCTGATCGCCCCAGTCGACGGGGTAGTCGCCGTGCGCGATGCTGATCCTGGCACGACCGTTGTTGCCGGCCAGGCCGTGGTGGAAGTGATCGACCCCGAGAGTCTTTGGATCAGCGTGCGCTTCGACCAGATCAGTGCGTCGGGGCTGGCTGGGGGGCTGCCGGCTCGTGTCGTCCTGCGTTCACGCGACGGCCAAATTTTGGAAGGCCATGTGCTCCGGGTGGAACCCAAGGCCGACGCAGTGACCGAGGAAATACTGGCCAAAGTCGTATTCAACACCGTCCCGCAGCCACTTCCACCAGTGGGCGAGCTCGCCGAAGTCACCGTTGATTTACCAGCGCTGCCGGCCGCTCCTGTGATTCCGAACGCTAGCATACAGCGCGCGGGCGACAAAGTCGGCGTCTGGCAAATCGTCGATGGTGATCTGCGTTTCACCCCGACCAAGCTCGGCGCTTCCGACCTGGAGGGTTACGTACAGGTGCGCGAGGGGCTCAACAATGGGGATCAGGTCGTCATCTATAGCGAAAAGGCGCTCACTGTACACAGCCGCACCCATGTAGTTGACCGCATTCCTGGAGTCTCAGAATGATCAGCCTGGCCGGCCGCGACATTCTCCATGCCTGGGGAAAGTTCGTCTTCACCGGCGTCGGCCTGGGCCTGTTGATCGGCGTCACTCTGGTCATGGCCGGGGTGTACCGGGGCATGGTGGATGACGGCAAGGCACTGCTCGACAACAGCGGCGCCGACCTTTGGGTGGTGCAAAAGGATACACTGGGTCCTTACGCGGAGTCATCCAGCCTCAACGACGACGCGTATCGCACCATTCTCGCCATGCCGGGTGTCGCCCAAGCGGCGAACGTAACCTACCTGACCATGCAGGTACGCAAGGGCGAGAGCGATGTGCGCACCATGGTGGTGGGTATCGCGCCCGGCAAACCAGGGGCTACGCCCGGGTGGCCCCCTTATCTGGTCACCGGCCGCCAGATTACGCGCGGCCATTACGAGGCGGTGGCCGATATCGCCACCGGCTTCAAGCTGGGCGACCAGCTCGCCATTCGGCGCAATCATTACACCGTCGTGGGATTGACAAGGCGCATGGTATCGTCGAGCGGTGACCCGATGATATTCATTCCGCTGAAGGACGCGCAGGAGGCTCAGTTCCTCAAGGACAATGACGCCATCTGGCAAAGCCGCCGCCGCACCGAAGCGAACCCCGCGCTCAACCGGCCCGGTGTGCCCGGCCTGCTGGATGCCGTGATTGCCTCGCAGAGCACCAACGCGTTCGTCAATGCCGTGCTGGTCACGCTGAAGCCTGGTCATGCACCGGATGAGGTAGCCGAATCCATCAGGCGCTGGAAGCGTTTGACGGTCTACACCCGGGCACAGATGGAAGGCATCCTGGTTGGTAAGCTGATCGCCACCTCGGCCAAGCAGATCGGTATGTTTCTGGTAATTCTGGCTGTCGTTAGCGCGGCCATCGTTGCCTTCATCATTTATTCACTGACGATGGACAAAATCCGCGAGATTGCGGTGTTGAAGCTCATTGGTACGCGCAACCGGACCATCGCTGCAATGATCATGCAGCAGGCACTCGCGCTAGGCGTGATCGGCTTCGTGGTCGGCAAGATCACAGCCACTTTCTCGGCGCCCCTGTTTCCCAAATACATACTGCTGATACCGTACGACTCCGTCGCCGGCTTTTTTGCCGTCATGGTGATTTGTCTACTGGCCAGCCTCGTTGCCATTCGCATGGCGCTCAAGGTCGACCCGGCCGAAGCCATCGGATGAGCAACCTTAGGATAACAAGATGAGCAAAAATGGCATCCGTATCGAAGGCATGAGTAAACGCTATGGCGAAGGTGACACCGCAGTCTATGCGCTGAAGGAAGTCAATATGCAGGTCGCACCTGGCGAGGTGGTAGGGCTCATCGGGCCATCCGGCTCCGGCAAGAGCACACTGCTTAAATGCCTGGGCGCGGTGATTGATCCGACTGCCGGCCGTATGATGCTAGGCGATGAAGTGATCTACGACAACGGCTGGAAAGTGCGAGATCTGCGTGCCTTGCGACGCGACAAAATTGGTTTCGTATTCCAGGCGCCGTATCTGATTCCGTTTCTCGATGTCACCGACAACGTAGCGCTACTGCCGATGCTTGCAGGTATCCCGAACGGGGAATCACGTGCGAATGCCCTGGAACTGCTCACGGCACTGGATGTGCAACATCGTGCGCACGCGATGCCCTCGCAACTCTCCGGTGGTGAGCAGCAAAGGGTCGCCATCGCACGCGGCCTGGTCAATCGTCCGCCGGTGATTCTGGCCGATGAGCCCACCGCACCTCTCGACAGCGAACGCGCGATGGCTGTGATCCGCATCCTCAATGACATGGCCCGGAAGTTCGATACCGCCATTATCGTCGTCACCCATGACGAAAAAATCATCCCCACTTTCAAACGCATTTACCACATCCGTGATGGCGTGACGCACGAGGAAGCCGGTGAAGGGAGGGCGTTTGACTAAGCACACAATTGGACTTAAGGAGCTACTTATGCAATACCCGCATTCCTCTGCAAACCTCCTCGCAATCGTTTTCGTCAGCGTTTTTTCGGCTAGTGCCTGTCAGCAGGCTTGGGCCGATAGCGCTATCGAGGCCAAGCCCTTGGCCTTACGCAAGATCATGCAAGACCTGGGCAAAAATATGCAGATCATTACCGATGGCATTTCCCGCGAGGACTGGGAAATGGTGGCAAAAGTAGCGCCCCTGATCGCTGACCATCCCCAGCCGCCGCTAGCTGAGAAGATGCGTATTCTGAGCTTTGTCGGCTCTGATATGGGCAAGTTCAAGAGCCATGACGAGAAAACGCATCGGGCAGCGCAGGCACTGGAGCAGGCTGCTGCACACAGCGACGGGCAAGCCGTGATCTCGTCCTTCGCGACGCTGCAAAACAGCTGCCTTGCCTGCCATCAGGGTTTCCGTAAACCATTCCTGGAGCATTTCTATGGCCAACGCTGAAGTGGCGCGCATTACCGGCGTCGATCACAAGAAGGCGGGTCATAATCCCATTCGTGCACTCACGGTATGGATCCTTGCCGGATTGCTCACCGGCTGTACGGTCGGACCCGATTTCAAGCGGCCAGCAACGCCTGTCGTGTCAAACTACACAGTGACGCCTTTACCTGAGCAGACGGCATCTGCGCCGGTCATCATGGGAGAGGCTCAACGCTTCAACGCGAGTACGGGTATGAGCGCGCAGTGGTGGCATGCTCTGGGTTCAGCCGAGCTTGATGCGCTAGTCGAGCAGGCTTTTCAGGCCAGCCCAACGCTGGCTTCTGCCGAGGCCACCTTGCGGCAGGCACAAGAAACCTATGCGGCGCAGGCGGGATCAACGCTTTATCCACAGATCGATGCCGGCATCGGCGCCCAACGCCAGCGCTTTAACCCCATCATTTTGGGGCAGGGCGGCGACGCGCGGGTGTTCAGCCTGTACAACACCAGTATCGACGCGCATTACCAGCTCGATCTGGCCGGTGGCAACCGGCGCGCTCTGGAAGCACTGGCCGCCCGCGCCGAGTACCGGCGCTACGAGTTGGCAGGTGCACGGTCGATCCTGGCCGCGAACATCGTAACCAGCGCCATCACCCAAGCCAGACTCGCCGGACAAATCCAATCCACGGAAGCCATCCTTCGCGCCCAGGACGAACAATTGTATCTGACCCGAGAGCGGGTTCGCCTTGGTCATGCTGCAGCGGACGATGTGCTGGCTTTGCAAACCCAGGTGGAGCAGACTCGCGCTGGACTTCCTCCGCTACGCAAACAACTCCAGCAGGAGGAACATCTGTTGGCTGTACTCGCTGGCCAGGCGCCGGGCGCGGGAGGCTTGCCCAGCTTCACTCTGGAGCAGTTCACCCTGCCGTCTGAACTGCCGCTCATCCTGCCGTCCGAACTGGTGCGCCATCGCCCCGACATTCAGGCCGCAGAAGCCCTACTGCATGCCGCCAATGCAGAATACGGCGTTGCTGTCGCCAAGTTGTACCCACAACTCAACATCAGTGCCAGCCTCGGTTCGCAGGCCTTGAGTACGGGAGCATTGTTCGGTAGCGGCTCTGCCGTATGGAATATCATCGGGCAGTTGACCCAACCGCTTTTCAATCCCGGACTGCCCGCCGAAAAACGGGCGTCATTAGCGGCATTCGATGCGGCGGCGGCAAATTACCAGAGCGTTGTGCTCGAGGCTCTGCGTAATGTGGCTGACGTACTGCGCGCACTGGACCACGATGCACAGACACTGACGGCACTGGCAAGCGCTGACACTGCGGCACAGAGTTCTTTGGAATCTATTCAGAGGCAATACGCACTCGGCGCTGCCAGTTATATCCAACTGCTCACAGCACAAGAGCTGGCGCAACAAAACCGGATCAATCTGATTGCGGCTCAGGCACAACGCCTTGTCGATAGCGTCGCTCTGTATCAGGCGATGAGTGGAGGCATCAATTAGGATTTTCACCCAAACCGATTTCCGGCAGAGACTATCGGGCTGCTAGTTTCGGCAAGTGAAGCTGGCAGGTTGAATGTATATTTCGAGCGGGCTGCTGCCTTAACAGCGGAGATAAACGCCACTATCTCAGATTACCGAGATTGTTCAAATGTGGACGAATGCTCCCAATAGCTGGTCCGAATTTAAATTAACAAAGTCCGTATTGCTATCCTGGCATTTGCATATCACGCTCGATTTTTCTGTGCGTTCTATCTATCTTTATTCCGTCTACGCCATCGATAGTTTTGTTTGTTGATACTTATTCCACCGTCACAGACTTCGCCAGATTCCTCGGTTTGTCCACATCGGTACCTTTTAGCAAGGCGGCATGATATGCCAGTAATTGCACCGGGATCGTGTGCAGTATCGGCGACAGTACACCGACATGGCGCGGGGTGCGAATGACATGAACACCTTTTGATTCGGTAAAGTGACTGTCCGCATCGGCAAACACGAACAACTCGCCACCGCGGGCTGCTACTTCCTGCATATTGGATTTCACTTTTTCCAGCAGAACATCATTCGGTGCAATGACCACTACCGGCATCTCGCTATCTACCAAGGCCAGCGGCCCATGTTTGAGTTCGCCTGCAGGATAGGCCTCGGCATGAATATAAGAGATCTCTTTGAGCTTCAATGCACCTTCCAGCGCAATCGGATAGTGCACACCGCGGCCCAGAAACAGGGCATGCTGCTTGTTGGAAAACGCCTTGGCCCATTCTCGAATCTGTGGCTCCAGGTTGAGCGCCACTTGCACACTGCCGGGCAAATGACGCAAGGCATCAAGATGAGCGGCTTCATGTTCTGCGCTCAACAAGCCGCGCTGTTTGGCCAACGTAGCCGCCAAAGTAAAAAGGGCGACCAGTTGCGTGGTGAAAGCTTTGGTCGACGCCACGCCAATTTCAGCACCGGCACGGGTATAAAAAATCAGTCTTGATGCACGTGGAATAGCACTTTCCTGCACATTGCAGATAGCCAGTGTCAGCTCCTGTCCGAGCGACTTCGCATGTTTGAGGGCTTCCATCGTATCCAGCGTTTCACCGGATTGCGAAATGGTGACAATCAACTGTCTGGGATTGGGTACCGACTGACGATAGCGGTACTCGCTGGAGATCTCTACTGACGTCGGTAGCCTGGCCATGCCCTCGATCCAGTACCTGGCAGTGAGTCCTGCATAGTAGCTGGTCCCCGCGGCTAGTATAAGAACGCTGTCGATTTGTCTGAACACCTCTGCCGCATCCTTACCGAAAAGAGCAGGGCTGAAACTGGCATCATCAATCAAGGCTTCAATCGTATCGGTCAATGCACTCGGCTGCTCATGGATTTCTTTCTGCATAAAATGCGAATAGGGCCCGAGTTCCATGGAAGCCAGTGAAACATCGCTCAGATGTACCTTGCGCTCCACAATTTCGCCTTCAGCATCGTAGATGGTGACCCCCTGACGCTCAACCGTGGCGACATCGCCATCTTCCAGATAAATCACTTTACGGGTGACTGACAATACGGCGGAAACGTCCGATGCAATGAAATTCTCACCATCACCCAGGCCAATCAGCAGTGGACAGCCCTGGCGTGCGCAAACCATGAGGTCAGGTGCCTTCAAGGCAACGACACTGATAGCAAAAGCCCCTTTCAATTCCCGCACAGCCAACTGCACTGCGGCGAGCAGGGTGTTAGACTGTGACAGGTAGTAATGGATCAGGTGGGCAATGACTTCGGTGTCGGTCTGCGATTCAAAGTCATAACCCAGGGCTTTCAGGCGCTCACGCTGCTCATCATGATTTTCGATGATGCCGTTATGAACAACCGCCAATTCACCCCTGGAAACATGTGGATGAGCATTGGACTCGGTAACGCCACCATGCGTCGCCCAACGGGTATGGCCGATTCCGACAAAACCCGTCAGCTTCGCTGTATTGGCTTTTTCCTGCATGGTCGCTACACGCCCGACCGTACGCACACGCTTGATGCCATTGCCAGCCAATACAGCCACGCCAGCTGAATCATAACCGCGATATTCCAGGCGGCTTAAACCTTCAATCAATACCGGAACGATATCACGAGAGCCGACAGCCCCTACAATTCCACACATAAACCCGCCTCTAATGTTATTTCTTGATTTTTACTGGTCGTTTCCAGCCGGAAACCGTGAACTGTTTAACGCGAGACAAAGTCAGCTTCCCGGCTGGCGCATCTGCGGTGATCGTGGAACCTGCGCCTATGCTGGCACCTGCACCAACCGTCACCGGTGCCACCAATTGCGTATCGGAACCAATAAAAGCATTGTCTTCGATCACGGTACGGAATTTATTGGCACCGTCATAATTACAGGTAATCGTGCCCGCACCGATGTTGACCTGCTTGCCTACAGTGGTGTCGCCGATATAGCTCAAATGATTAATCTTGCTGCCTGTATCGACCTGGGCATTCTTCAGTTCTACGAAATTACCTATATGCGTTTCATCCGCCAGTTGCGTGCCCGGCCGCAATCGAGCATAGGGCCCGATACGGCATTGTTCCGCTATCACGGCCTGGTCAACATGGGTGAATGGTGCAATCGCGGTTCCGCTGCCTATGCTGCAATCCTTGATAACACAATAAGCGCCTACTTTGACACCATCTGCCAATGTCACTTTACCTTCAAAAATACAGCCGACATCAATCTCCACATCGCGACCGGCTTGCAGCTCACCGCGCACATCAATACGAAACGGGTCGCTCAAGGTCACACCTGCCTGCATCAATGCTGTAGCCTTGCGCAATTGATATACGCGCTCCAGGCCTGCCAGATCCTGCTTGGAATTGACCCCAGCAACCGATGATTCATCTGCGGTAGTTTCACTGGACACCTTACAGCCGTCCTTCACCGCCATGGCAACGATATCTGTCAGATAATATTCACTCTGGGCATTATGATTCTTCAGACTGGACAGCCAGCTGACAAGGTGCGAATTGTTGACCGCCATGATCCCGGTATTCACCTCATCTATTGCACGCTGCTCGGGCGTTGCATCCTTATGTTCAACAATTGCACTGATGCCGCCTTGTGCATTGCGGACGATACGCCCATAACCACTTGGGTCGTTCTTGTTGACCGTCAGCAAACCCAGCTCCTGCGTCCGCTTCAACAACTGCTGACAGCTTTCCGCATGCAACAAAGGTACATCACCCAGAAGAATCAATGTTCTTGCGTCCTTGTCCAGAAAAGGGATGACTTGCTGGACAGCGTGGCCAGTCCCGAGCTGCTCCTTCTGCTCCACCCAGACAATATCCTTGTCTTCGAAGGCACCAGGTACTGCTTCGCCGCCATAACCATAGACGATGATGATTTTATTTGGTTTTAACTGTCTGGCAGTATCAATTACATGACCCAACAAAGACCTGCCAGCCAGTTGGTGCAGAACCTTGGGCAGAGTGGAATTCATGCGTGTGCCCTTGCCGGCAGCAAGGATGACAATATTCAGCAAGGGAGAACTCATGAGATATGAATCATTGAAATGTTCAGATTAATGATGTGTAAAGTATAAAACAAAAGGCAGCCGACCGGCTGCCTTCATGCTTGATACTTAATGGTTTTGCAAAGATCAGTGCTTCATTTTGCGCAATTTCTGAATCGCGGCAATCTGTGCTGCCATTGCCGCAAATTCGCTCTCGGCCTTGGCAAAATCAATATCGCTCTTCGCGTTTCGCATCGCTTCTTCTGCCGCGGCCTTGGCTTCATTGGCCTTAGCTTCATCCAGGTCATGACCGCGAATCGCCGTATCTGCCAATACTGTAATAACACCGGGCTGCACTTCGAGTATGCCGCCTGAGATAAAAATCAACTGCTCTTCACCTTCGTTGGGCAGCTTGATACGCAAAGCTCCCGCCTTGATCGGCGTGATCATCGGAGTATGGCGTGGGTAAATACCGACTTCACCCATCTGGGCAGGTGCCGCCACAAACTCTGCTTCACCTGAGAAGATGGATTCTTCAGCACTTACTACGTCCACATGTATTGTCATTGCCATGGTATTTTCTCTTTAGCTTTAAAATGAATTAAATGCCATGCACACAAGGTGCATGTACTTTTAGTTCATCGTTTTTGCTTTTTCCACTGCTTCTTCAATAGCACCTACCATGTAGAACGCCTGTTCTGGCAGATGATCATATTCACCGGCAACAATCGCCTTGAAGCCCTTGATGGTGTCCTTCAGCGATACGTATTTGCCAGGGGCGCCGGTAAACACTTCAGCAACGTGGAACGGCTGAGACAGGAAGCGCTGAATCTTACGTGCACGGCCTACTGCCAGCTTGTCTTCTGGCGACAGTTCGTCCATACCCAGAATTGCGATAATGTCGCGCAGTTCCTTGTAGCGTTGCAGCGTTTGCTGCACGCTGCGTGCCACGTTGTAGTGCTCTTCACCAACGATCAACGGATCCAGCTGACGTGAGGTGGAATCCAACGGGTCAACCGCAGGGTAGATACCCAGAGAAGCAATGTCACGTGACAACACAACGGTGGAGTCCAAATGCTGGAAGGTCGTGGCAGGGGACGGGTCAGTCAAGTCATCCGCAGGAACGTAAACAGCTTGAATGGAAGTAATGGAACCGACCTTGGTCGAGGTAATACGCTCTTGCAGGCGACCCATTTCGTCAGCCAGGGTAGGTTGGTAACCTACAGCGGAAGGCATACGGCCGAGCAGCGCGGATACTTCGGTACCAGCCAATGTGTAGCGGTAGATATTGTCAACGAAGAACAGCACGTCACGGCCTTCGTCACGGAATTTTTCCGCCATGGTCAGACCAGACAGCGCTACGCGCAAACGGTTACCAGGGGGTTCGTTCATCTGACCGAACACCATCGCCACCTTGGATTCCTTCATGTCATCCAGCTTGATAACGCCAGCCTCTGCCATTTCGTGGTAGAAGTCGTTACCTTCACGGGTACGCTCACCGACACCGGCGAATACGGACAAACCGGCGTGCTGCTTGGCGATGTTGTTGATCAGTTCCAGCATGTTAACGGTCTTGCCCACACCGGCACCACCGAACAGGCCGACCTTACCGCCCTTGGCGAACGGGCAAACCAGGTCAATTACCTTGATACCGGTTTCCAGCAAATCAACGGAAGGGGAGAGCTCTTCGAAAGTCGGGGCTGGTTGGTGAATCGAACGGCGCTCGTCAGAGTCAATCGGACCAGCTTCATCAATTGGCCGACCCAGTACGTCCATGATACGACCGAGAGTGCCAATACCGACTGGCACCGTGATTTGTGCGCCCGTGGGCTTGAATTTCATGCCACGACGCAAACCGTCAGAAGAACCCATGGCAATGGTACGGACAATGCCGTCGCCCAGTTGCTGTTGCACTTCCAGGGTCAATCCTGCTTCTGCAGTGGTATCTGCTTCATCGATAATCAGTGCGTCATACACCTTGGGCATTTGATCGCGTGGAAACTCAACGTCAACCACTGCACCGATACATTGAACAACTTTACCTGTACTCATTTTAAATTCCTTATTCAAACTCAATCTGCCAAATGAACTCTGTCAAACTGCTTTGCTGCTTTCGTTAAGAACTGACCGCCGCTGCGCCGCCGACGATTTCCGAGATTTCCTTGGTAATCGCGGCCTGACGGGCCTTGTTGTAGACCAGCTTCAGCTCGCCGATGACGTTCTTGGCGTTGTCTGAGGCGGATTTCATTGCGACCATGCGAGCACTCTGCTCAGAAGCCATATTCTCGGCAACCGAGTGGTAGATCATGGATTCGATGTAGCGTGTCATCAAATCATCCAGAACGCTCTTGGCATCCGGCTCGTAGATGTAATCCCAATGGCCTTTGGCGCTGGTGTCATCTTCTGCCAGCTGCTCGCTGGAAAGCGGCAACAACTGCTCTACCACTGGTTCCTGCTTCATGGTATTGATGAAGCGGGTGTAGCAAATGAAGAGCTGGTCGATTTCACCAGCAACGTAAGCATCCAGCATCACCTTGATGGCGCCAATCAGCTTTTCCATGTGTGGTGCATCGCCCAAGCCAATAACGTGTGACTTGACGTTACCACCCACACGGCCCATGAAGCCAAAGCCCTTGTTGCCGATGGTACTGATAGCAACGCCCTTGCCTTCAGCTTCCCAGGCTTTCATTTGAGCGAGCGACATACGCAATACGTTAGTGTTCAGACCACCGCACAGACCTTTGTCTGAGCTGACGACAATCACACCGACGTTATCGACCTTGTCGCGTTTGATCATGAATGGGTGCTTGTACTCTGGATTGGCCTTGGAAAGGTGAGCCGCCACGTTGCGAATCTTCTCTGCATAAGGGCGGGCTGCGCGCATGCGCTCCTGCGCCTTGCGCATTTTCGATGCAGCCACCATTTCCATTGCCTTGGTGATCTTGCGTGTATTTTCTACACTCTTGATCTTGGTTCTAATCTCTTTGCTACCGGCCATTGTTTAATCTGCCTATTTAGTAAGCGTCAGTAAGCGCGCTCTTAGTACGCGTTATTGGCTTTGAAATCCTCGATTGCAGCAACCACTGCCTTTTCGTCGTCACCGGCCAGATCCTTGGTGGTTTCGATCTTGTCCATCAGGCTCTTGTACTTGGACGCCATGAAGGAATGCAGTGCAGATTCAAATGCCAGCGCGCGATTGACAGGTACATCATCAAAGTAGCCCTTGTTCGCAGCCAGCAAAGTCAATGCCATGTTGGATACGCTCAATGGAGCGTACTGAGGCTGTTTCATCAGCTCGGTGAACATGCGACCACGGTCCAGTTGTTTGCGAGTAGCTTCGTCCAGATCAGAAGCGAACTGCGCGAACGCAGCCAGTTCACGGTACTGAGCCAGAGCCAGACGCACACCGCCGCCCAGTTTCTTGATAACCTTGGTTTGCGCAGCGCCACCAACACGGGAGACGGAAATACCTGCGTTAATCGCAGGACGGATACCGGCATTGAACAAGTCGGTTTCCAGGAAGATCTGACCATCGGTAATCGAAATCACGTTGGTCGGAACGAATGCAGAAACGTCGCCGGCGGCAGTTTCAATAATTGGTAACGCAGTCAATGAACCGGTTTTGCCCTTGACTTCGCCGTTAGTGAATTTCTCAACATACGCTTCGTTGACGCGAGCAGCACGCTCAAGCAGGCGGGAGTGGATGTAGAACACATCACCAGGATAAGCTTCGCGACCTGGTGGACGGCGCAGCAACAGGGAGATCTGACGATAGGCAATCGCCTGTTTGGTCAAGTCATCGTAAACAATCAATGCATCTTCGCCACGATCACGGAAATATTCACCCATGGTACAACCGGCATAGGGCGCAATAAATTGCAGCGCCGCCGAGTCGGAGGCCGTAGCGGCAACGACGATGGTGTATTCCATCGCGCCGTTCTCTTCCAGCTTGCGCACGACGTTGGCAATGGTTGAAGCTTTCTGGCCGATCGCAACATAAATACAGGTCATGTTCTGACCCTTCTGGTTGATGATCGCATCAACGGCAACAGCCGTCTTGCCCGTCTGACGGTCGCCAATAATCAGCTCGCGTTGACCACGGCCAACCGGCACCATGGAGTCGACAGACTTCAATCCGGTTTGCACTGGCTGGGAAACTGATTTACGGGCAATCACGCCTGGCGCAACCTTCTCGATCTTGTCGGTCATCTTGGCGTTGACCGGACCCTTGCCGTCAATCGGCTGGCCCAGGGCGTTCACCACGCGACCAATCAGTTCCGGGCCAACAGGCACTTCAAGAATGCGGCCGGTACATTTGCAGATATCGCCTTCGGTGATGTGTTCGTATGCACCCAGAACCACGGCACCGACCGAATCGCGCTCAAGGTTGAGTGCAAGGCCGAATGTATTGCCCGGGAATTCGATCATTTCACCTGACATGACGTTGGACAAACCGTGGACGCGTACAATACCGTCGGTCACAGAAACTACAGTACCCTGGGTACGTGCTTCTGCGCTGCTGTCATAATTCTCTAATCTGCTTTTAATCAGTTCACTGATTTCTGATGTGGATAACTGCATTACTCTGTCTCCTGACCTTTATGGCCTAACTTTTAAGCGTGTAGGCCAACTCTTTTAGTTGACCATGGACGGAAGCGTCGATGACGGTATCACCAATCACAATCTTGACCCCACCGATAAGCTCAGGGTCGATCTTGACGCTTGCTTCGATTTTCTTGCCGAACTTGGCTTCCAGACGTTTTACCAAGTCTTTGACTGCGCCCTCTGCTGGCTTGGCTGCAGCGGTAATCTCCGCTTCCAGCACACCTTCATCTTCAGCTTTAAGCTCCTCAAAGGCGGCCGCCACTTCCGGCAACAATGCCAGTCGGTTATATTCGCCGAGCAGCTTGATCAAATTGACACCAGACGCATCGAGATTCTTACCGCAGATGGAAATGAACATTTGTTCCAGTTCCCCTGCCGTGACTTTTGGATCTTCGATATAGATCTTCATCTGCGCATCCGCTGCCACTGCGGCAGCAAAATTGAGCATTTCCGACCATTGAGTCAGCGCCTTCTTTTCTTTTGCCAGACGAAACGCAGCAACGGCATAAGGTCTTACGATAGTGATTGCTTCAGCCATGATCGTACTTGCTCTCTTATAGCTCGTTAGCGATAGTGCTTAACATATCAGCATGGACCTTGGCATCGATCTCTTTACGCAGAATCTTTTCTGCGCCAGCGACGGCCAATGCAGAAACTTGCTGACGCAAACCTTCCTTGGCACGATTCACTTCCTGATCAATTTCAGCCTTGGCACCGGCAATAATGCGATCACCTTCGAATTTAGCAGACTCTTTAGCGGCTTCGACGATTTCAATCGCACGCTTTTCAGCTTGCGAAATGATATCGCCAGCACGCAGCTTGGCTTCTTCGACGGTTTCCGCAGAACGCTTTGAAGCCTGCTCCAGTTCGCTGCGGCCACGTTCACCTGCAGCCAGACCATCCGCAATTTCTTTCTGGCGCTTTTCAATGGCACCCAATAAAGGTGGCCAGATAAACTTGGCGGTAAACCAAATCAGCACTGCGAATGTAATAGCCTGCGCAAAGAGTGTCAGGTTTATATTCATCTTTTGCTCCTAGCTGCAAAGCCCTGCAATTGAGGCAGGACCTCGCGGCTAAACTGATTAGTTAAGGACTTAAGCAACAACTGCCAACAATGGGTTAGCGAACGCAAACATCATGGCCAGACCAACACCGATAATGAAGGAAGCGTCGATCAGACCCAGCAGCAGGAAGACCTTGACTTGCAGTGAAGCTGTCAGCTCTGGTTGACGCGCTGCGCCATCCAGAAAACTGGCACTCATGATGCCGATACCGATACAGGCACCTGCAGCACCCAGACCGATGATCAGGCCGATACCAATACCTGTGTATGCTTGAATCATTGCTAAAAATTGCACGCTTTCCATTACTTTTCCTTTCGATATTAAGGGCTACTACTTTTTAAACACTAAAAACTACACAACTAAAAATAAATCAGTGGCCTTCATGCGCCATGGACAGATATACCACTGTCAGGATCGTGAAAATAAACGCCTGCAGAGTCACGATCAGGATGTGAAAGATGGCCCAGCCAATACCCAGGAACGCGCCAAAGAACGTACCGGCCACACCTGTCGCCGCCCACATACCCAGCAGCAAGAAGATGACTTCGCCGGCATACATGTTGCCGAACAACCGCAGGGAATGGGAGAGGGGTTTTGAAACGTATTCGATGATATTGAAGAGCAAATTTGGAATCCAGAGAATCGGGTTGCCGCCAAACGGAGAACAGAACAGTTCATGCAGCCAGCCGCCCAAACCTTTAACCTTGATGGCGAAGAAAATCATCAGGAACCAGACTGACAGCGACAAAGCAAAGGTTGCATTGACATCCGATGTTGGCACGCTGCGCCAGTAATCCAGGCCAAACACATGCTTGTAAATCCAGGCCATGACGTCAATCGGCAGAAAGTCCATGGCATTCATCATGAACACCCAGACAAACACGGTCAGCGCCAGCGGCGCTATGAACTTATGGCGGTCGCCATGAAAAATACTTTTTGCCTGATCATCGATAAAATCGAACAATAATTCGACAAAAGCCTGACGCTTGCCAGGAACACCGGAAGTAGCGCCACGTGCGGCCAGCCAGAGCAAACCAAAAACAATAATGCCAAGAATCGCTGCCACGGCTAGCGTATCGACATGCAATGTCCAGAAGCCGCCGTCACCAAGCGGGACAGCATTATTGGAAAGGTGATGTGAGATATATCCGGAAGGGGTTAATTCGTGCTCTGTCGCCATAACTTTTAACCTTGCTTTTCACTTTCACTATTAAGGACATAAACTGCCGTTCCAGACAATATCGCTGCCGCGGCCAATGCACTAAACAAGGCCATCAGCACCATATGGTCTGCATAAATCCTAAAACCAAGCCAGAGCAGCATCACGATAAGCAGTATCTTGACGGCTTCGGCTACTAACATATTGATGAGTATTGCGCTTGCCTGTGTACTTTTTTCACTGCGCTTGGCAATGCGCATGGCAATGAAGCTAGCTACCAGAACCACACCACCACCGATCAAAGCGGAGACCAGGCCAGGCAGACCCGCTAACCAGAAAGCGGCCACAGCAATTGCCAACGTACTCAGGCTTTGCCATTTAGCAGCACGCTTGAAAACGGCAGTAACTTTCTCGATTTCCGGCGCACTTGCCGCTAAGTTGTTGTTTGACAAGCGATTTCCAACTGGGGCCTGGCATGCAGGGTTTACAAATTTTTTGCAGAAAATTATCTGCAAAAATTATCAAGCCCCGAATTGTCTTGTTTAATGCAGCATAAGTCAAGCACCTCAGGCGACTCAACCCTTTATTTTGGCAATGATATCGTCAAGTTGATCAAGGCTGGTATAGCGAACTTTCAGAGTTCCACTACCGCCGCGACCAGTCTGTATCTGAACGGCAGCACCGAGGCGTTCTGCCAGGTTTTCCTGCAAGCGCAGGACATCACGATCCTGCGCCATCTGCCTGGCTGGTTTTTTGATATCTGCCGACAAACGCTTGACCAACTGCTCCGCCTCGCGCACGGAAAGCCCTTTGGCAGACACCTGTTCCGCCGCCATCAACTGCTTGGCACCGTCCAGGCTCAGCAGTGCGCGCGCGTGCCCCATATCAATTTTTCCCAGCATGAGCATATTTTGTACCGCCGGCAGCAGATTCAAGAGCCTCAACAGATTGGTGACCGCTGTTCTGGAGCGACCAACGGCCTCTGATGCCACCTGGTGTGTCATGGCAAACTCATCAATCAGGCGCTTAATGCCCTGTGCCTCCTCTATCGGATTGAGATTTTCACGCTGGATATTCTCGATCAAGGCCATTGCCAGCGCAGACTCATCAGCAATATCGCGCACCAGCACCGGTACTTCATCAAGCCCCGCCAAACGGGAAGCGCGCCAGCGCCTTTCACCGGCAATGATCTCGTAACGCTCATCGGCGACAGCTCGCACCAGAATCGGCTGCATGATCCCCTGTGCCTTGATCGAATCAGCCAGGCTGGCCAATGATTCTGGATCCATATGCGTACGCGGCTGATATTTACCGGGCTGCAAACGATCGACTCTCAACATCTTCAGCTGATCGCCATCACTTAGAGCACTATTGTCGCCCGCGAGCAATGAATCCAATCCGCGGCCCAAACCCTTGAGCTTAACCATAACACTCCCTAACTTGTTCTTGCCACGCGCTGCGCGCTTTGACGATTGATGATTTCACCGGCCAATGCCAGATAAGCCTGCGCACCTTTTGAAGTCCTGTCATGAAACAGTACCGGCACACCATAGCTTGGCGCCTCCGCCAGGCGGATATTGCGCGGAATCACGGTGCGGTAGACCTTGTCGCCGAAATGCTGAGCCAATTCACCTGAAACCTGCTGCGCCAGCGTATTGCGGTTATCGAACATGGTGCGCAGCAAACCCTCTATCTCCAGTTCCGGGTTCAAGTGCTGACGCACCTTCTTGATCGTATTCACCAGATCAGACAAGCCCTCCAGTGCGAAGTATTCGCACTGCATGGGTATCATCACGGCATGTGCAGCAGTTAAAGCATTGACCGTAATCAGACTGAGGGCAGGGGGGCAATCGATCAACACATAATCGTAATTGTCCTGAACTTCTTTCAAGGCAACCTTGAGCCTGGTTTCGCGTGCAATCTCATTCACCAGTTCAACTTCAGCACCTGCCAGATCACGATTTGCCGGCACCACGTCAAACTTGCCCTTGACGGAAGGCTGGATGACCTCCTTCAAGGAATTCTTGCCAATCAGGACGTGATAAACCGTTTGCTTCATTGCCGACTTGTCAACGCCGCTACCCGTAGTGGCATTACCCTGCGGATCCAGATCTATCAACAGCACGCGTCGTTTGGTCGCAGCCAGACTGGCTGCCAGATTGACACAAGTTGTGGTCTTGCCTACACCACCTTTTTGATTACTGATTGCAATTATTTTCATAAGTCAGGCCACCTTGGTCGTCGTTTCTTCTGGATTAAATGGCAGGAAAACCAAATGACGCTGCGCCTTCAGACCGGTCACATGCAATGGCGCGATTTGCGAAGGCTTGATGCTGATTTGCGTCAATTCGTCATAGGGGTGCACCCCCTTCATTGCCAGCCATTGGGCATCTGGCTTGCATAAATGCCGGGTCAGACTGGTGAACTGATTTAGATCGGAAAAGGCGCGTGAGATGATCACATCATAAAGCTCCACGGGCTTGAACTGCTCGACCCGGCCGCAAATGACATCAAGATTGTCGACCCCCAGCTCGGCCTTGGCCTGGCGCATGAAACTGGCTTTTTTATGACTGGAATCCAATACCGTCACCCGCATCTGCGGCAAGCAAAGTGCAAGAGGAATTCCAGGCAACCCGGCACCACTGCCAACATCCAGCAGCCGCTCAGCCTGAATATGCGGCAGCACGGCAAGGCTATCGAGCAAATGTAAAGTCACCATTTCCGCCGGTTCGCGCACCGCCGTCAGGTTATGCACCTTGTTCCACTTGTGTATCAGTGCCAGATAAGCCAACAATTTTTGCTGCACAGGCGCATTTATGCTCAGGCCCATTGCAGCCAGGCCATTTTCCAGCTGAATGCCCAGCGATTTCATATCAAACTGCGTCATGCCACTTTTTCCGGTGAGTTGCCAGCCTTGTTGCGCCCCTTGCGCTTCAGATATACCAGCAACAGTGAAATGGTCACTGGCGTAATGCCGCTGATACGACTAGCCTGACCAATGTTCTCGGGCTTGAACGCATTCAGTTTTTGCTGTGCCTCTATGGACAACCCGTGAATCTCACGATAGTCCATGTCGGCTGGTAACTTGATCGCTTCACTGTCGCGCTGACGCTCAATCTCTTCTGTCTGGCGATCGATATAGCCCTGATATTTGGCGGCAATTTCCACCTGTTGTCGTACCTGCTCATCCATCACGCTACCTGCGCTGTCTGCCAGTCCTTGCGGCAGAGGCAAGCTGAGCAACGATTCATAACTGACATTGGGGCGGCGCAACAGCTCGAAAAGCGAATACTCATGCTCGATCTGCTTGCCCAATACACGCATGGCATCGTCCACCGGCAATGTGCCAGGCTGCACGAAAGTACGTTTAAGCCGCTCCTGCTCGCGTGCAATCGCATCCTGTTTACGCGCAAACCGCTCCCAACGCTTGTCATCCACCAAGCCAATCTTACGTCCGGCTTCTGTCAGTCGCATATCGGCGTTATCTTCACGCAACATCAATCGATATTCTGCCCGACTGGTAAACATGCGATATGGCTCCGTCACGCCAGTAGTAATCAGATCGTCGACCAGTACGCCAAGATAGGCTTGATCGCGAGCAGGGCACCAGCTTGGCGCATCGGCTGTATACAACGCAGCATTGGCGCCTGCCAACAAGCCCTGGGCGCCTGCCTCTTCATAGCCGGTCGTACCATTAATCTGGCCGGCAAAGAAAAGCCCTTGCACAGACTTGGTTTCCAGCGAACTCTTCAGCGCGCGCGGATCATAGTAATCGTACTCAATGGCATAGCCCGGTCGCAGTATATGGGCGTTTTCCAGCCCGCGTATGGATCGCACCAACTGATACTGGATATCGAAGGGCAGACTGGTAGAAATGCCATTAGGGTAAATTTCATTAGTCGCCAGCCCCTCCGGCTCAAGAAAAATCTGGTGGGATTCCTTGTCGGCAAAACGATGGATCTTGTCCTCCACAGAAGGACAATAGCGCGGACCCACACCTTCAATCACGCCGGTGTACATGGGTGAACGATCCAAGCCACTGCGGATAATATCGTGCGTACGCTCATTGGTCTGCGTAATCCAGCAGGAGACCTGCGCTGGATGCTGTGCAGCATTGCCGAGGAAAGAAAACACCGGCACCGGATCATCACCGGCCTGCTCCTGCATCACGGAATAATCTATGGTGCGGCCGTCTATCCGGGGCGGCGTGCCGGTTTTCAGACGAGCAGCCGGCAAACCGATTTCACGCAACCTGGCAGCCAGCGAAATAGAAGGGGGATCACCAGCACGACCCGCCTGGTAGTTGCTCAAGCCGACATGCACCAGGCCGCCCAGGAAAGTGCCTGCAGTCAATACCACTGCTTTTGCTTCAAAACGCAATCCCAGTTGCGTCACCACGCCGGTAGCGCGATCTCCCTCAAGAATAATGTCATCAACCGCCTGCTGAAACAGCCACAGATTGGCTTGATTCTCAAGTCGGTGCCGAATGGCCGCCTTGTACAGAATACGATCTGCCTGCGCTCGTGTGGCACGTACAGCCGGCCCTTTGCTGGAGTTGAGGATACGGAATTGAATTCCGCTCTCATCCGTCGCTGCGGCCATGGCACCACCCAGTGCATCTATTTCCTTGACCAGATGACCTTTGCCTATGCCACCAATGGAGGGGTTGCAGGACATCTGTCCCAAGGTTTCTATATTATGTGTCAGCAGCAGCGTTTTGCAGCCCATACGTGCGCTTGCCAGCGCGGCTTCGGTGCCTGCATGGCCCCCGCCAACGACGATTACATCAAATTTATCTGGAAATTGCATTTTTTGGAGATTCTCGGCTACCCATCAATGAATCCGCTGCACGCCTTGCAAAACAAGGATTTCAGCCATTGGAAGATTAACAGAATGTTCGATTTTTCCTGCCTTGATCAAGTAAGGCATCTTACTTCAAACGGACGCTTGCGTCATGCTTAACGCTATGTTTCACGTGAAACCTTGACCCTTGCGCAGCGAAATTTTGCACTTTATTTACAATATTATTTCCATCCTGGCTCATCCTTATCACAATTTATTAACATAGATGGCATATAATTCGCTTAACTCGAAATTGCCTCGAGTCACACCGATCTTTAAGGGATACCGGATTTACCACTTTTAAATCAGTTAAGGAGCAGCTATGAAAACAACGAAAATCGCACTGGGCCTCTTGTTCGCCCTTGCATCCGTGTCTGCACAAGCAGACGTTGCTAGCGCACAAAAACTCGCTGACAAATACGAAAGCATCGCCAAACACATCAATCCGGCCGCTACCGGACTTTCTGCAAGCGACGGCAAGGATTTCTACAATCGCGAAATCACCGTCAAGGGTAAACAGGTTGCCTGTGCATCCTGCCACACGGGCAATCCTGCAGCTACCGGCAAACATATCGTAACCGGCAAGCCTATCCGCCCATTGGCTCCATCTGCCAATCCCAACCGCTTTGCTGATATCGAGAAGGTTGAAAAGCAATTCACTGATCACTGCAACGATGTCATCGGCACCGATTGCACGGCGCAGGAGAAAGCTAATTTCATTACCTACCTGTTGAGCATCAAGTAATCAGGCCACCCCCAGGATGACAGAAGACCAGGTAAAACAGGCTGCGTTATGCAGCCTGGAAGAAGACCCCCCACAAAAGTATGTTTGGGATGTTTTTGTTAGAATCTTCCACTGGTCTTTGGTCATCGCCTTTTTTGTAGCTTTTTATTACCGCGAGTCTGAATGGGACAGGCTGATACATGTTTACGCTGGCTACACTGTAGCTGGTTTGATTACGGCACGTATAGTCTGGGGGTTCATGAAGACCGGCTACGCCAGTTTTCGCGCCTTCCCGCTGAATCCGCTTCATGCGATGAAATACCTGTGGCTTACTCTTCATGGCCGTAGCCGTCGCTACATCGGACACAATCCTGCAGGCTCGGTAGTCATTTATGCCATGCTTTTCTGCGGCCTGACTACAGTCATTTCCGGCTACCTGGTCTATAACGATGGCTGGCTATTAGAGGATCCAGGCTATGTCAAAGACCTGCATCACTACGTTTCATGGGCCTGGCTTTATCTGATAATCCTCCACATCATCGCCGTCATTACGGAAAGTATCCTGCACAAAGACAACTTGATCCGCGCCATGATTACCGGTTGCAAACGCAGCTCGACCCGTATCGAGAAGAGCTACGCAAAACGAGATAGTTGAATTAACAATAACAGCATGTTTCACGTGAAACATGTTCACATCAAAATTACCCCCCATCTCCAGCTCTAAAGATTAATTGACTATCCGCCCCATTGCTGACTTAATCTAATAGCGTTATGTATACGTCGGCACTCTCTATAACGCATTAATCAAGGAGAAGAAAATGTCTGGGAAATTTGAACTGAAACTCGCCAAAAATGGTGATTATCACTTTAATCTGCTCGCCGGTAACGGGCAGATTATTCTGAGTAGTGAAATATATAAATCCAGAGCAGGCGCAGAAAACGGTATTGCTTCAATCAAGAAAAATGGCGGTAGCGAATCGAATTTCGAGCGCCTGGCGGCTTCCAACGGCAAGCCTTATTTCGTGCTGAAATCCACCAATCATCAAGTGATTGGACAAAGCCAGATGTATGAATCTGTAGCAGCCCGAGACAACGGTATCGCCTCCGTCATCAAAAACGCTCCCGATGCCGAGATTGTGGATCTCACAGGCAAGGCATACTAGCCGCTACGCCCACCTGTCATTCATGGTTATGACTGGCAGGTGTTTCATTTGCCGATGCAGAATTTAGAGAATATCTCTCCAAGCAGGTCGTCGGGCGTAAATTCCCCCGTAATCTGACTCAGCGCTTCCTGTGCCAGCCGTAGCTCCTCCGCTACCAGCTCAGCTTGGCCCAACAACTCAACTGCGCGCATCAGATTCTGCTCTACCAGCTTCAGCGCATCAAGATGTCGGGTACGCGCCATAAAAACGCCTTCGCCCGTAGGTTGCCAGCCAGCCAGACTCAACAACTGCTCTTGTAGTAAGGATAATCCCTGTCCATGTTTGGCCGAGAGGTAAATATGCGTTTCTTCACCCAACATCACTTTTTTTGGGCTTTCCGCACTCAGATCAATTTTATTGTGGATCCATATTCTGGGTAAAACCGTCGGCAAACGCTCCAGAATCGTTTTTTCACTGTCGCCAATACCATGAGCTGCATCCACCAGCAATAATGCGACATCGGCGTTTTCTAGAGCCCGCCATGTTCTGGCGATGCCGTGTTTTTCCACTTCATCAATAGTTTCGCGCAATCCTGCTGTGTCAATAATGTGTAAAGGCACGCCTTGAATCTGTATGCTACTTTTAATGACATCGCGCGTGGTACCGGCGATTGAAGTCACAATAGCCACATCCTCACCAGCCAACTGATTCATCAGACTGGATTTACCAACATTGGGCTGACCAATGAGTACCACCTGAATTCCTTCACGTAGCAGATTACCTTGTCGAGCGCTCTTGAAAACCGACAAGAGCTCCTGCTGTATCACTGAAAGTTTTTCTCCAACCCGCCCCTGGGTGATGAAATCAATTTCTTCTTCAGGAAAATCCAGACAGGCTTCAACATACATACGCAGTTCTATCAACTTGCTCAACAGCGCCTGGATACGACCGGAGAACTCTCCTGACAAGGAGCGCACAGCACTTCTTGCCGCCGCCTCTGTAGAAGCATTGATCACATCAATCACTGCCTCAGCCTGTGCCAGGTCGAGCTTGTCATTGAGGTAAGCGCGCTTGGTGAATTCGCCAGGGATAGCCTGTCTGGCACCCAGTGCCAGACAACGTGTCAACAGAATCTGCATAAGGGCAGGGCCGCCATGTGCCTGCAATTCAAGCACATCTTCACCAGTGTAGGACTGTGGGCCCAAGTAAAAAATGGCGATGCCGCGATCGATCAAACTGCCGTCAGTATCCTTGAAATCCAGGTAGGCAGCGTATCTGGGGGGAGGGCAGTGACCAAGTATTCCTTCGGCGATGCGCTGGCATGCCTCACCTGAAACCCGCACAATACCTATACCACCAGCACCCGGCGCGGTAGCGATTGCTGCGATTGTTTCAGATGCTTCGGCTGGCATATGCATCCTGCAGAAAAATGTACCAGTGCTTCACACTGATGCTAATTACCTAGCGCTTGCTCAGTTTCTTCTTGGCAGCTGTTGCCTGCACAGTTGCCCGATTGATATGCCATTGCTGAGCAATCGAAAGAATGTTGTTAACCAGCCAATACAATACCAGGCCGGCAGGGAAGAAGAAGAAGAAAACACTGAACACCACCGGCATGATCATCATAACCTTGGCCTGGATCGGATCCGTTGGCGTCGGATTCAGCCTGGTTTGGATGATCATGGTCAGACCCATCAAAATGGGCAATACATAATACGGATCAATCGCAGACAAGTCCTGTATCCACAGCATGAATGGCGCATGACGCATTTCAACGCTACCGAGCAGCACCCAGTAAAGGGCAATGAATACGGGAATTTGTACCAGGATCGGCAGGCAGCCACCAAGTGGATTGATTTTTTCCGTTTTATAAAGCTCCATCATGGCCTGCTGCATCTTTTGGCGATCATCGCCAAATTTTTCCTTCATACTTTGCAGGCGTGGGGACAGTTCTCGCAAATGTGCCATGGAACGATAACTGGCAGCAGAGAGTGGATAAAATGCCAGTTTGATCAACACGGTAAGCAGAATAATGGCAACACCCCAGTTGTCCACCAGTTTCTGTATGGCAGACAACACCCAGAACAACGGCGCTGCGATAATGGTCAACCAGCCGTAATCTACCGCATATTCAAGGCCTGGCGCCACTGCCTTCAATTGAGACTGGGTTTGTGGACCGGCATAAAACCGCGCTGTCAGTTCGGTTGTAGTGCCAGCGGCAATCGGGCCGATAGGGCTGACACTACCGATAGAGTAAATATCATTGGAAAGCTGCTTGGTGTAGAACTCACGCACCATACCTTCCTTGGGAATCCATGCGCCAAGGAAATAGTGCTGCACCAGTGCAACCCAGCCGTCCTTGCTGTTTTTGGACAGATTATTCTTGGCCATGTCCGAGAAACTGATCTTCTTGAACTTGTCTTCATCAGTGAAATAGGCGCCACCGGTAAATGTCGGCATCATGAACAAGCCTTGATTCGAGTGGCTATCATGCAGAATCTGGTAGTAGGCCGATGGCGAAATCGTGGCAGCCGTATTATTGGTCACCTGGTAACTCACTGCGATCGCGTAACTGCCGCGCTTGAAGGTATAAATCTTGTCCACCTGCAGACCCGCGTCATTGGTCCAGCTCAGCCGGACTTCCAGCCCATCGCTACCATCCGCCATCCTGTAACTGCCGGATGCAGCGGTAAACATCGAACGATGCGTCGGTAAATCACCACCGATTAGGCCGGTTTGCGCCACATAGAGCAAAGGTGAAGCCTCATCATCCAGCAGGACAAAGTCACTTTTATTGTCATCCGCCCGGTGCTGTAATAACACCAGTTTGCGCAAGTCGCCGCCAACTGTGTCGATCTCGCCGCGATAGAGGTCCGTCTCAATTTTGATCCTTTGACCCTTTTCCAGCTTGAAGCCCGCGTTCTGCGGCAGATCTGCCTGGCTGGCAACCTCTGGTAAATCTGATTTAAGCGCTTGTGGAATGCTGGCATCCTGCTGCTTGACAGAGGTCACAGCTGTTTCAGGGGCATGTTTCTGTTGCCAGGAATCCCATAACATGAGCACAGAAAAAGAGAAAATAACAAATAGAATCAGCCGCTTAGTATCCATTGAATTGTCTATCTACTTTATTAATATTGAAATAATTAGCTTAATTGAACGCTCATGGCACCGGGTCATGGCCACCTTCATGCCAAGGATGACAGCGTGATAAACGTCGTATGGTATACGCTACACCCTTGATTGCGCCATATTTATTGATAGCTTCTATCGCATACTGAGAGCAGGTGGGGCTAAACCGGCATTGCTGGCCAAAGTAAGGGCTCAGTGTTATCTGATACAGCCTGACAAGGCCTACCAGCAGGGATTTGAACAAATCACGAATCGACCCTCTAGACATGCCGGGGCTCACTCCGGGCCGCCGTCGCAAGTTTTTTACTGTTTAGTCTCAATCGAAACAACAACTCATCAAACTCTTGGCTTACCGTCTCATAATCATGATGATTGAAAGACTTTAGCACTCTAATAACCAGATCCAGAGAACCTATCTGTGATTGCTGTTTTCTGAAAGACTCACGCAGCACACGTCGCATGTAATTACGATCGACCGAACGCTTGGCAACCTTTTTGGCTACCACCATGCCCAGCCTGGCTCTGCCAGACTGATTATGCTGGTAATGTATGGCAAGATACTGACCGGAAACTCGTTTGCGGAAATTAAAAACGGATGAAAAATCATCCGTTTTTATAATTCTTGCTTGGCGAGGAAAACCTTGGCTATTCAAACCGAGGATTAGCGCCTGTTATCACTGACTTCAGGCTATCTAATAAAACTAGACAGCCAGACGTGCGCGGCCTTTGGCGCGACGGGCAGCAATCACTGCACGGCCACCGCGGGTTTTCATGCGCACCAGAAAGCCGTGTGTACGAGCACGGCGAACTTTGGATGGTTGGTAGGTACGTTTCATTACAAATCTCCGGTAACTTCACTATATTTCAAGTAAGACCGCGATTTAACACGATTTCACCTTGTTTTGTCAATGTATATTTAGTTTGTGAATCTACAGTCAACGCTGTGGATAAGTTCGGGTAATCAGGCTAAAATGAATTCACTTTTGAGCTAACCTGCAGCCACGCATCGCCGTTTCACCAACGCCTTGCACACAGCACTATCACTTAACATGATGTACATTTGACTCGTGCATACGGCAGGACAAAAAATGAAATCAAAGGTGTCAATCTAGGGTTAGCGACGGCGCCCTAATAACATAATAATATTTAGGGCAAACACCATTCTTTACTACTTGAGGTATCGGGCAACCGATGGATAACTTTTGGTCTATTTGTCTGGGGCGCTTTCAGCAAGAGCTATCTGCACAGCAATTCAACACCTGGATCAAACCATTGCAATTTGAAATGCATAACGGCGCATGGCGCCTGCTTGCGCCAAATCGTTTCGTCCAGCAATGGGTCAAGGACCGTTTTCTGGATCGCATCAAACTGATCGCGGAAGAAGTAGTCACATATCCTGTTAGTATTGAATTGGCCGTCGCTGCCAAAAACGACCAGCCATTAAACGGGCAGGATATTGAGGATGTTAATAAAACCACAGTAGCGAAAAAAACCGCCACCAGAGCTCATGCTTCCAATACGGCAGAAACCGAAACCAGCCATCATGAGCGTTCTGTAACCAGCAAGCCTGCTCAGAAACCCGCTAAAAAAACCAAAACAGACAGCGAACTTTGTGGCCTTAACTCCAGTTTCAACTTTAACAACTTTGTAACCGGTAAAGCCAATCAGCTAGCACGGGCTGCCGCCATTCAGGTCGCAGAAAATCCAGGTACTGCCTATAACCCCTTATTCATCTACGGTGGTGTCGGTTTGGGCAAAACCCATCTGTTGCAAGCCATAGGCAACCATCTCAAGCAACAAAATCCGGAGGCAAAAGTACGCTACCTGCATGCCGAGCGCTATGTCTCTGATGTAGTGAAAGCCTATGAACACAAGGCTTTTGATGAATTCAAGCGCCAGTACCATTCACTGGACCTGCTACTAATCGATGACATTCAGTTCTTTGCCAAGAAAAGCCGTACCCAGGAAGAGTTCTTCTATGCGTTCAACTCCCTGATCGAAGCCAAGAAACAAATCATCATCACTTGCGATACCTATCCCAATGAAATCGCCGATGTCGATGAGCGCCTGCGTACACGTTTCAGCTGGGGTCTGACCGTAGCGGTAGAACCACCGGAACTGGAAATGCGTGTTGCCATCCTGCTGAAGAAAGCCGAAGCTGCACGCTTTGTTCTGCATGAGGATGTCGCCTTCTTTATTGCCAAGCAGGTCCGTTCCAGCGTACGTGAACTGGAAGGCGCACTCAATCGTATTGTCGCCATGGCCAAGTTCACCGGGCACGAAATCGATGTGCCTCTGGCCAAGGAAGCATTGAAGGACCTGATAGCCGTGCGTGGTCGCCAGGTCACCATGGAAAACATCCAGAAGACTGTTGCCGACTATTACAAAATCAAGGTTGCCGAGATGTACAGCAAGAAGCGCTCACGCAACTTTGCCCGACCGCGACAAATCGCCATGGCGCTGGCTCGTGAACTGACCAATCACAGTTTTCCGGAAATAGGCGAGGCCTTTGGCAGTCGTCACCATACTACGGTGATGCATGCTTGTGATGAAGTCGAACAGTTACGCAAGAACGATCCGAACATGTCTCGTGATATTGCATTTCTGGTTCAGGTAATTCGAGGGTAAAAACATACAGTTTGAACGTGGATAGCCTGTGTATGAAACTGCGGTTTATGCGCATTTATCAACTTGGCTTAAAATAACCAACAATTCGTCCACAGCAGATACGAACGTTATACTAGGGGTTAATAAATTTTAAGTTGTTGATTTTTATTTGAAATAACACTTATCCACAACTTGACTGTGCATTACTATTGTTATTAGTTTTATTTATTACTTATTCTATTATTAAGTAGCTATTCATTTAGACAGGCTTTAGAACAATGAACATTAAAATAAATCGAGATACCTTACTGAAACCACTTTCCGCTGTGAGTGGCATTGTTGAAAGACGTCATACCTTGCCCATCCTTTCAAATCTGTTACTGGAAGCCAAACAGGACAATATTGTATTGACAGCTACCGATCTGGAAATGCAAATATCGCTTTCCATTAACCATGTAGCTGCCGGAGAATTATCAACAACAGTATCAGCTAAAAAATTACTGGATATCTGCCGGGCGCTACCGGAAAACGCAGAAATCAATATGGCAACCAGCGATAACCGGATTCAGGTAAAAGCAGGCAAGAGCCGCTTTAATCTGCAAACACTGCCAGCCAGTGATTATCCGGTCATGACCAAAACCGCAGGGACGCAAGCCAGTGTCATTACCATAGGTCAGGGCACATTAAAGCGCTTGTTCAAACAGGTTGAATTTGCCATGGCACAGCAGGACATTCGCTATTACCTGAATGGCCTGCTATTTGAAGTTAATGCCAATCGCTTGAATGTAGTGGGTACCGATGGTCACAGATTGAGTTTTACCTCAACGGAATTGAGCCAGAATTACGAAAAACAGGAACTGATACTGCCTCGTAAAACCGTCATCGAGCTGATCAAACTGTTGGATGACAGCGATGAAGAGGTAAGTGTCGAGATTGTACCAGGCCAGGTCAATTTCTCTTTTGGCGATATCCGTCTGATCACCAAGGTCATCGATGGAAAATTCCCTGATTACAATCGCGTGATACCAGTAGGCCACAAAAATACATTCACGATAGACCGGATGACCGTGTTACTCTCCATGCAGCGTGCCTCTATCCTTTCTAATGAAAAATACCGCGGTATACGCTTGGTATTGACCAATAACAGCCTGCGTCTGATCAGTACCAACAGTGAACAGGAGGAAGCAGAAGAAGAGCTGGAAATCACATATTCAGGCGATGCGCTGGATATCGGTTTTAACGTAACTTACATGATTGATGTATTGAATAACGTCAGCAACGATCAGATCGTATTTTCTTTTGCAGATGCCAACAGCAGTTGTCTGGTCACTGTGCCTGATGATGAAAACTATAAATATGTAGTAATGCCGATGCGCATTTAATCGTAGGATAAAAGCACTTTTTATTCCCATGTTTCACGTGAAACACAGTAAAAGATAAACACCATGACAGATTACGATTCATCCAGTATTAAAATTCTTGAAGGCCTGGACGCAGTACGCAAGCGTCCCGGTATGTATATCGGCGATACCTCGGACGGCAGCGGTTTGCACCACATGGTGTTTGAAGTATTGGATAACGCGATTGATGAAGCCCTCGCGGGTCATTGTGATGACATCAAGGTCATTATCCATCCGGATAATTCCATCAGTGTTTCAGATAATGGCCGTGGTATTCCGGTTGATATCAAGCAGGACGATAAGCATGACATCAAGCGCTCTGCTGCAGAAATCGTGATGACAGAATTGCATGCGGGCGGCAAGTTTGACCAGAACTCCTACAAAGTCTCCGGCGGCTTGCATGGGGTGGGTGTTTCTGTGGTCAATGCACTTTCAGACTGGTTGCGGCTAAAGATTTACCGCAACGGTGAAGCATACCAAATCGAATTCAAACGCGGGGTACCTGTTGCGCCGTTGGCGATAACAGGCAAGACCGAGCGGCGCGGAACAGAAATACATTTTCTTGCATCAACCGAGACCTTCAGCAATATTGAATTCCATTTTGAGATCCTGGCCAAACGCATCCGCGAACTGTCATTTCTCAATAATGGCGTCAAGATCGAGCTGATCGACCAGCGCACCGGCAAGTCGGAAAATTTTGCCTACTCGGGCGGAGTGCGTGGCTTTGTTGAATACATGAACCGCAGCAAGAATGTTCTGCATCCCAAGCCATTTTATGCAATAGGTGAAAAGGACGGCATGACCATAGAGGTTTCCATGCAATGGAACGATTCCTATGCGGAAACCGTGCAATGTTTTACCAACAACATCCCGCAACGCGATGGTGGCACCCATATGACCGGTCTGCGTACTGCGATGACGCGTACGCTGAATAGCTTTATTGAAGAAAATGATCTGGCGAAAAAAGCCAAGATCGAGACCACTGGCGACGATATGCGTGAAGGTTTGACCTGCGTGCTATCAGTGAAAGTGCCAGACCCGAAATTCTCCTCACAAACCAAAGACAAGTTGGTTTCATCCGAAGTGCAACCCGTGGTACAGGAAGTTGTTTCGGCAAAACTCTCTGAATTTCTGCTGGAAAACCCGGTAGATGCAAAAGTCATCTGCAACAAGATTGTTGATGCTGCCAGAGCCCGTGATGCTGCCAGAAAAGCCCGTGAAATGACTCGCCGTAAAGGCGTCATGGATACGATGGGCCTGCCCGGCAAGTTGGCAGATTGCCAGGAACGCGATCCGAGCAAGTGTGAAATCTACCTGGTGGAGGGTGATTCTGCGGGCGGTTCAGCCAAACAAGGCCGTGATCGCAAGAACCAGGCGATACTGCCGCTAAAGGGTAAGATTCTGAACGTCGAAAAAGCCCGTTTTGATAAACTCCTGGGCTCACAGGAAATCGCCACACTGATCACTGCGCTGGGTACCGGTATCGGCAAAGATGACTTCAACGCAGAAAAACTGCGCTATCACCGTATCATCATCATGACCGATGCGGACGTTGATGGTGCCCACATCAGAACCCTGCTACTGACCTTCTTCTACCGTCAGATGACAGAACTGGTCGAGCGCGGGCACATCTACATCGCCCAGCCGCCGTTGTTCAAGGTCAAGCAGGGTAGAGAAGAGCGCTACCTGAAAGACCAGCACGAGCTGGATGAATATCTGTTGCAATCCGCCCTCAAAGGTGCGGAGCTGCTGACCAAAGAAGGCGGCGAAATTATTACAGGCGAACCGCTTGCCGAAATTGCCAAGCAAATGGTGCTGACAGAAGCCGTCATACGCCGTATCGCAGCGCTGTATGACGAAAGCGTGTTGCGTGCACTGCAGGATCTGGGTGAAATCAGTCTAGCCAGCAAGGAAGCGACCGAAGATGCCGCCACTAAGTTGCGCCCTATCCTCGGTGCTATCGGCTCGGAGGTCATCGTCGGTTACGATGCAGAAACCGAAAGCCACCGCCTGGAAATCAACAAATACGTCCACGGCAATCTGCAATGCTGCATCATCGACAATGAGTTCATGGGCAGCGGTGATTATAGGCAGATCCGCAAAGTTGCCGTCATGCTGGATGGCCTGCTCGGCGCAGGTGCCACTATCAAGCGCGGTGACAAAGAACTGCGCGTCAGCACGTTCAAGGAAGCGCTGGACTGGTTGCTGGAAGAAGCTAAACATAACCTTGGCATCCAGCGCTATAAAGGGCTGGGTGAAATGAACCCGGAACAGCTGTGGGAAACCACCATGGATCCGCAAGTCCGCCGTCTGCTTAAAGTGCAGATTGATGATGCGATTGCAGCCGACGAAATTTTTACCACCCTCATGGGCGATAACGTGGAACCAAGACGTGCGTTTATTGAGAATAATGCGTTGGGTGTGAATAATCTGGATATTTAATTTTTCTAAAACGCAGGAAAAACAGTCAACAAGAAGGCCCGTAAGGGCTTTCTTGCTTTTGGCTTGAGGAAAAATTCGGTAAAGTCGGGGTTAGACAGAAAAAACTGGCGATTAATAATAAAAATCGGGGTGCAAGGTGAATAAAAAGAAGCTATCCGAGCGCGATATCTGTTCCAAATTCATCACACCGGCATTGGTCAGAGCCGGCTGGGATTTGCTTAGCCAAATACGCGAAGAAGTCAGCTTCACCAAAGGCCGCATCATCGTCCGCGGAAAATTGCACACTCGCGGCGAACAAAAACGCGCCGATTACATCCTTTACTACAAATCCAACATACCCATTGCTGTCATCGAGGCCAAAGACAACAGCCATGCGGTTGGGTCTGGCATGCAGCAAGCCCTCAATTATGCCGAAACCCTGGGTGTGCCTTTTGTCTTCAGTTCCAATGGCGATGCTTTCCTGCTGCATGACCGCACAGGCAACGCAGAAAAGACCGAGCAGGAATTATCACTCCACCATTTCCCGAGTCCGGCAGAACTGTGGCAGCGTTTTTGTCGCTGGAAGGGCATCGAAACCGACCAGGCGCGCAACACGGTGGAAATGCCGTATTACGATGACGGCACTGGCCGTTCACCGCGTTACTATCAGGCCAACGCCATCAACAACACTATCGAGGCGGTTGCCAAGGGTCGGGGCCGTATCCTGCTGGTGATGGCGACCGGCACCGGCAAGACTTACACCGCCTTTCAAATCATTTGGCGCTTGTGGAAAGCCGGCGCCAAAAAACGCATCCTGTTTCTGGCCGACCGCAACATTCTGGTTGATCAGACCAGAAACAACGATTTCAAACCGTTCGGCGCGGCGATGACCAAAATCAGCAAACGCCAGATCGATAAAAGCTATGAAATCTACCTGTCGCTGTATCAGGCAGTGACGGGCAATGAAGAAGAAAAGAATATCTACAAACAGTTTTCCCCGGATTTCTTCGATCTGATCGTGGTGGATGAATGTCACCGTGGTAGCGCGGCGGAAAATTCCGCCTGGCGAGAAATCCTCGAATACTTCAGCACCGCCACGCATATCGGCCTCACCGCCACGCCCAAGGAAACCAAAGACGTTTCCAGCATCCATTACTTTGGCGAACCGGTGTACAGCTACACCTTGAAGCAAGGCATAGAAGACGGTTTTCTTGCGCCTTACAAGGTGGTCAGAATCGATATCGACAAGGACTTGCAGGGCTGGCGGCCGCTAGCGGGGCAGACCGACAAAACCGGCAAACTGATTGAAGACCGCATCTACAACCAGTCCGACATGGACAGAACCCTGGTGCTGGAAAAACGCACCGAGCTGGTCGCGCAGAAAATCACGGAATTTCTCAAAGCCACCGACCCCTACGCCAAAACCATCGTCTTTTGCGACGACATCGACCATGCCGAGCGCATGCGGCAGGCGCTGGTCAATCTCAATCCGGAACGCGTGCGTGAAAACCGCAAATACGTCATGCGCATCACCGGCGACGAGATGGAAGGTAAAGCCGAGCTGGACAACTTCATCAACCCGGAAGAAACCTACCCGGTCATCGCCACCACCTCCAAACTGATGACCACCGGCGTCGATGCCCAGACCTGCAAACTGGTGGTACTGGACCAGCACATCAAATCCATGACCGAATTCAAGCAGATCATCGGCCGCGGTACCCGCATCAACGAGGATTACGGCAAATACTGGTTCACCATCATGGATTTCAAAAAGGCCACCGAACTGTTTGCTGACAAGGATTTCGACGGTGAACCGGTGGTGATTTACGAACCCAGCGGCGATGAATCTCCGGTGCCGCCCGATGAAAGCCCGGCAGAAGGCGAAACTGTTACCGGCACAGACGCAGGCGCAGACACAACCACCGAGCCGGGTGAGGGCGGTGAAGAAGGGCCCGGTCGCGTCAAATACCTGGTGGGCGATGTGCCGGTTTATGTCGTTTCCGAGCGCGTGCAATATTACGGCCCCGAGGGCAAGCTGATCACCGAATCGCTCAAGGATTACACCCGAAACACCGTGCGCAAGGATTATGCCTCGCTCGATGCCTTTCTCAAGCGCTGGAGCAAGGCCGAGCGCAAGGCCGCCATCCTCGACGAGCTCCAGCAGCACGGCGTGCTACTGGAACCGCTGGCAGATGAAGTCGGCAAGGATTTCGACGTCTTTGACCTGATCTGCCATGTCGCTTTCGACCAGCCGCCGCTCACGCGGCGCGAACGAGCGGAGCAGGTGAAAAAGCGCAATTACTTTGCCCGCTACGGCGAGCAGGCGCGCAAGGTGCTGGAGGCCTTGCTGGAGAAATATGCCGATACCGGCGTCGAGAACATCGAGGACATCAAAATCCTCACCCTGGACCCGTTCAAGAGCATGGGCACCGCCAGTGAACTGGTTTCCGCCTTTGGCGGTAAGTCCGCTTATCTGGCTGCATTACAAGCGCTGGAACAACAGCTTTACGCCTGAAGCCACCATCATATTCAATCATTAGTATATTCAAGAAGAACCCATGAGTATTTCAAGCACCATCAAATCCATTCAGGACATCATGCGCAAGGACGTCGGCGTCGATGGCGACGCCCAGCGACTGAGCCAGCTGATCTGGATGCTGTTTCTCAAGATCTTCGACGACCGCGAGCAGGAATGGGAACTGCTGCAGGACAACTACCAATCGCCCTTGCCCGAGCCTTATCGCTGGCGCAACTGGGCGGCCGATGCCGAGGGCATGACCGGCGACACGCTCAAGCAGTTTGTCGATAACGAACTGTTCCCCGCCCTACAAAACCTGCAGGCCAAGGGCAACGACCAGCGCGCCTATGTCATTCGCGGCGTGTTCGAAGATGCCTACAACTACATGAAATCCGGCCAGTTGTTGCGGCAGGTCATCAACAAGATTCAGCAGGGCGTGGATTTCAACAAGGCGCAGGAGCGCCATCTGTTCGGCGACATGTACGAGCAGCTGTTGCGCGACCTGCAGGCGGCGGGCAATGCCGGCGAGTTTTACACCCCGCGTGCCGTCACCGAATTCATGGTGCGCATGGCCAATCCAAGATTAGGCGAAAAAGTGCTGGACCCGGCCTGCGGCACCGGCGGTTTTCTGACCTGCGCCATCGAGCATATCCGCAAGCAGGATGTGCAAACGGTGGAAGACGAAGCGACGCTGCAAGCCAGCATCCACGGCATCGAGAAAAAGCCGCTGCCGCACCTGCTGTGCACCACCAACATGATCCTGCACGGCATCGAGGTGCCCAGCAACATCCGCCACGACAACACGCTGGCGCGGCCGCTCATCAGTTGGGGGCCGCAGGAGCGGGTGGATGTCGTCATCACCAACCCGCCGTTCGGCGGCATGGAAGAAGACGGCATTGAAACCAACTTCCCCACCAGTTTCCGAACCCGCGAGACGGCTGATCTGTTTCTGGTGCTCATCATGCAGCTACTCAAACACAATGGCCGCGCCGCACTGGTGTTGCCGGACGGCTTTCTGTTCGGCGAAGGCATCAAGACTCGCATCAAGGAAAAACTGCTGCAGGATTGCAACTTGCACACCATCGTGCGCCTGCCCAGCAGCGTGTTTGCGCCTTACACCAGCATCAAGACCAACCTGCTGTTTTTCACCAAAGGCACGCCAACGCAGGATATCTGGTTCTACGAGCAACCCCTGCCTGCAGGTGTTAAGGCCTATAACAAAACCAAACCGATGAAAATGCAGGAGTTCGAACCGCTGGCCCAATGGTGGGGCAGCGAGGCTGATGGCTTCAGCACGCGGCAGGAGAATGAATACGCCTGGAAAGTCAGCCTGGCGGAAATTCAGGCGCGCAATTACAACCTCGATTGCAAAAACCCGCATGTGGGCGAGCAGATCAGCCATGATCCGGAAGAATTATTGGCGCAATACCAGACCATGCAGCAAGACATCAGCCAACTGCGCAGCCAGCTCAAAAGCATATTGGCCGATGCCCTGGCCTCAAATCAGGGTTGATTCAGATGGCCAACATTGCACAACTGCTCATCGAGCATATGGACATCTGGACCGCCGCCGAAACCGAGAAAAAATCCGGCCGTGGCCGTGCGAGTGGAAATGGCGGCAGTGTTTACGGCGTGAAGAAACTGCGCGAACTGATACTGGAGCTGGCCGTGCGCGGTAAGCTCGTGCCGCAGGACCCGAATGACGAACCTGCCAGTGAGCTACTTAAACGCATTCAGGCTGAAAAAGCCTGCTTGATGGCAGAAGGAAAACTGAAGAAGGAAAAGCCGCTGGCTCCGATTACGGCCGAGGAAAAACCATTTGAATTGCCGCTGGGTTGGGAGTGGGTGAGATTTCAAGACATCTCAACCTATATTCAAAGGGGTAAAGGCCCAGATTATGTAGAACAATCATCATTTTTGGTTGTTTCTCAAAAATGTGTACGTTGGAGTGGCATTGACCTTGAGGTAGCAAGGTTTATATCTCCTGAATCACTATCAAAATACGAAGGTGTCAGATTCCTTCAACCTAATGACTTATTGTGGAATTCAACAGGTACAGGAACAATTGGTAGGGCTTGCTTATTTGAGAATCCCAATGAATCACAAAAATCAGTAGCTGATTCACACGTAACTATAGTCAGAACGCTCTTTGGCCTTGAAAAATTTATCTTAAGGTACATTCAAAGCCCAATTGTACAAAATGAAATAGAAGCAATGGCTTCAGGTACAACGAATCAGATTGAATTAAATACCAGCACAGTGGTTGCACATTTGCTACCACTTCCACCTCTCGCCGAACAACATCGCATCGTCGCCAAAGTCGATGCACTGATGGCGCTATGCGACCAACTGGAGCAGCAACACAGCAACGCACAAGAAGCTCATGAAACCTTGGTGAGCCAGTTGCTCGGCACGCTCACCCAAAGCCAGAATGCCGCAGAATTCAATGCCAACTGGCAGCGCATTTACACGCATTTTGATCTGCTGTTTACCACCGAAGCCAGCATCGACGCCCTCAAGCAAACCCTGCTGCAACTCGCCGTCATGGGTATACTCGTCCCGCAAGACCCGAACGACGAACCCGCTAGCGAATTGCTCAAACGCATTCAGACCGAAAAAGCCCGATTGATAGCAGAAGGAAAACTGAAAAAGGAAAAGCCGCAGGCCCCGATTTCGGATGAGGAAAAACCGTTTGAACCGCCACAGGGGTGGAAGTGGGCAAGATTACAAGATGTTTACGATGTTAGGGATGGAACACACGATACGCCAAAGTATCAAGAAACAGGATTTCCACTCGTAACCAGTAAAAATTTGTATTCTGGCACACTAGATTTCTCTGATATTAAATATATATCCGAACAAGACCACTTAAAAATCAAAGACAGATCAAAGGTAGATAAAGGTGACATCCTATTCGCCATGATAGGAAGTATTGGAAATCCAGTCATAGTCGATACAGATATTGAGTTTAGTATCAAAAATGTTGCTTTATTTAAACCTTATTCAGCAGAGCTTTTAGATACAAGTTATCTACTAAAATATCTTATAAAAGCAGCAATAAATTTACGAGAACATGCAGCAGGAGCTGTTCAATCATTTGTTTCTCTTGGTGTAATTAGAAATTATTTAATACCGCTTCCACCTCTCGCCGAACAACACCGCATCGTCGCCAAAGTCGATGCACTCATGGCGCTGTGCGACCAGCTCAAAACCCGACTACAGCAAGCCGGCCAGCAGCAACAAGCCATTGCCGATGCGCTGGTGGCGCAGGCGGTGCAATAGGGTTGAGATATAAACTTTCATGCCTTGTGATTTCCAAATACCGACACGGAGTCCACATTTTTGGAATACGGGCATGGCGAAGACCTTTGTCCAGAAAGGCATGAGCGTATGACGTTGCAGATTGTGGAAGTTCTCGGACGGGCAAAGCAGGGTATCACTCTGCCTTTTAAGTGTCGGGCTGAAGATGGCGAAGTCTATTATGTGAAAGGCAGAGGCGCTGCACGCAGGAGCCTGATTGCAGAATATTTGTGCGGCCATCTGGGACAAGCATTCGGTTTGCCGATACCGTCATTCGAGATTGTCGATGTTCCGGAGCCGCTGATCGAATACGCGCAGATTGCTGATATAGCTGCATTGGGCAGCGGCTTGGCGTTCGGTTCCTGCGCCGTACCGCATGTTCAGGAGTTGAACTATGCCCAGCTTGCAAAAGTCGACATTCAATTGAGCCGTGATGTGTTGATGTTCGACTGGTGGGTAAGGAATGCTGACCGGACGTTAACCGCACATGGCGGCAACCCTATCTTTTATGGGATCAGCAGCATTCCAAATTGGTGGTAATCGACCACAACCAAGCGTTTGATGAAGATTTTGATCCACTAGCATTTGCAGAATCGCACGTTTTTAACGCGCATTTACCTGCAATATTTGAGGATATGCTTGAAAGAGATGCCTACATCAACCGTTTATCGGCCGCATTTGAGGTATTTGAACAGGCCTGCGATAATTTGCCGGAGGAATGGTTTTGGGCGGATGATGGTGTGCCCGCTCAGTTCAATATAGATGCCGCACGTGAATTATTGTCGCGATTTAACAAGGATGATTTCTGGAGGATAGCAAGATGAAAAAGCAGCTTTGCCATTACGCTATTGTCCGATTTTTGCCATATACAGAAACTGGTGAGTTTGCGAATGTTGGCATAGTGCTCATGTGCCCGGAAGCAGCTTACTTTGATTTTCGCCTGTTGAGGCCGGTGCGCAGAATTACGGCATTTTTCGAAGAGCTGGATGCAGCTATATACCGCCGGGCGCGCGAAGATTTCAAGAGGGAATTGGAAAGGCTCCGCGAATATCTCAACAAGGAGGCCGTTCATCACGCAGGCGCAAATCCCGCATGGCATGAGATTTTCAAGGAATTAACGCGGCCTCGTGAAGCCATGCTGTATTTTGATGCTACTAGGGTGATGCTAACTGATGATCCGCAGCGCCAGCTTGAAGCGTTGTTTGCACATTATGTCCATCGCAACTTTGCAAACAAGGAATATCAGGAAGCCCAGTTGGAGCTGCACATCAAGAATGCATTGAAAGCGGCAAACCTGATCAAGACGTACAAACCTGAAACTTTAGGGGACAAGAACGTATTTCATGTGCGTTTTCCGTTTGTGAAAATGGTCGACGAAAAACCTGTCAGGGTAATCAAGCCATTGCATCTTGGGCATGATGATCCAACGCAAATTTATGAGCATGGTTGGGCATGGATAGGCAAAATTGATAAATTGCGCGACCTTAAGCAGCTGCCCGACGATGTGCTTTTTACGGTAAAAGGCCCTGACCAGAACCGGGGTGCGCGTGCAGATATGTTCCACGAGGTCAAAGAAAAGCTTCAACGCAAGGAGGTTAAGTTGCTTGAAGCGGATTACATGAATGAAATTCTCGAATTTGCAATGCAGTAGCTTAGAGTTCGAGCAATAAATCTTGCTTTTTCTAAAAGATAATTCGATTTCTGACTAGCCATAAAGCTGATGGGCGGTTTGCCGACTGTTGAGAAAATAAGGCAGTGGATATAAAAATGCCCCAGTCTTATGGCGACTGAGGCGCTGCCATGTACCTAAACCTTAGGCAAAGGGACAGAGGGAACTGTACAGGCAAAATACATGTTTTTGCAATTGAAGAAATTGTCACATCCGTTTTCTAGCCAACAGAAAGTTCCTTAAAGGCAGATGCTATTTTTACATGGCATTTAGTTTGTTCAATCACTGGAAAACCACATGTCAGGCATTACCATTTACCACAACCCGAAATGCAGCAATTCGCGCGGTGCGCTGGAATTGATCCGTGAGCGCGGGTTTGAGCCGGAGATCATCGAATACCTGAAAACGCCGCCCAACAAGGAAACCCTAAAGGCCATGATTGCGGCGGCCGACATTTCTCCGCGCGAACTGTTGCGAGAGAAGGAGGCGGTTTATGCCGAGCTGGGGCTGGATGACCCGAAGTGGACGGATGAGGAGCTGGTGGATTTCATGTTGCAGTATCCTGTCTTGATGAACCGGCCTGTCGTGGTGACGCCTTTGGGTACGCGCTTGTGCCGGCCGCCGGAGCGGGTATTGGAAATTCTGCCCAAGGCTTGAAGCCGGGATTTGAATTTAATGGCTTGAATCTAAAGGTTGGGAGTAAAGCTGGATGCGATTATTCGCGGTTTTTAAGCAGACCCTGTAGTAGCAGGATCTCCTGCATTACTTCCGGCCCGAAGCCGGTGCGTTCGCCGCCGCGATTATCCGTGAGCAGGTTCTGCAGATAAGTATCTGCGCTGCCTTCCTGCCAGTGTTTCACCAGTTGTTCGCAGATGTGAGGGAACGCTTCCAGGCTGGTGGCGACCACCAGCGGCACTTCAACCTTCTCCCACTGTGGCATCATGACATTGAAGTTCTGGTGCAGCCGCTGCGCCAATTCATTGAATTCTGTTTTAAGCCCGGAGTCCCGGTAGATCTCAAGCAGGTCCAGCCAGGTTTCCAGCGGTACTTCCGACTGCGTTTCAATCACCTTTTTCAGCATATCCATGGCGGCCCGCGGCTTGCCGGTTTCGATCATTATTCTGGCTTGCTGCCGGGCAGCTTCCGCACCAAGGCTGACTTCTTGCGGATGTGGCGGAGTATCCGTTGTTTCGGGGCTGGTGCTTAAAGGCTGTAGTTCGGTTTGCAGCCAGTGTGTGGAATCATTTGGAGCGGGAGAGTTGTCCTGATATCTGTGTTTGCGCCAGAGGTGAACACTGAAAAGAGCAACGGTAAAAAGCGCCAGTGCGAGCAGTGTGCTGATCAGCAAGGGCGGCCAGCTGAAAGCGGCAATTGGCGATACTGATTTGTTGGCTGCTGCAGGCTCGTTTTGTTGCACGACTGCAGTGCTAGCCGCCGGTGGGCTTTGGTCTGATTCATCTTGGGATGCTGAGCGCTTTTGTAGTCGTGCCTGCGCGGCCAATTTGAGTCTCTGAATGGAGTCTTGCAGCTGATTGAGCTTGCCATACAGCTTATCCAGTCGTTGTTGCAGTTGCAGATTGTCCTGGCTCAGGGCTTCATATTCTCGCCACATCGCTTCTGTCACGATAGCGACACTCTTTTCGTCCAGCTGGCGTTTCAGCTGCAAAGTAGTGGGCTGGTTAGTCGATGATGTTGCCCGGCTGGAGAGTGCCTTTAGTTCTGGAACGATGATGCTGGTGACTTGGCTGAAGGTCTGATCCGCTTTCAATTGCGGGTGCAAGTCGCGATTGAGGGTTAGGGTTTGTCTGATGAAGATACGCTGCATGGCGCGGTTGTCGGGGTAAAAAAGTGTAGCAAGCTGGTTCAGATTCTCGCCAGGCAACAGTGGCCAAGTGATGGAAGGTATTTCATTGGTGGCAGAATCTTCAGTTGCAAGCAGGTTGCTATTGTAGAGCAATGCAAGCAACAGCAGGCATGCATTGATGGCAGCTGAGAATGACCGGAAAAAGTAAGGCTGAGATGAGACAGGCGTTAAAAGAATGCGCTGTCTCATGGTTTAGGCGTCCCTTAGCAGTATTCTGGCCCGCTGGATGGCGGCCTTGACCTGTTCTGGCGCGGTACCGCCGATATGATTGCGGCTGGCGAGAGAACCTTCAAGCGTGAGGACGGCGTACACATCTTCGCTGATCTGCGGGCTGTATTCCTGCAGTTCTTCCAGTCGCAGTTCAGCCAGGTCGCAGCCCTGAAGCGCGGCTTGGCGCACGGCACGGGCAACCACTTCATGCGCGTCGCGGAATGGCATGCCTTTGTTGACCAGGTAATCAGCCAAGTCGGTGGCAGTGGCGTAACCTTCGGTGGCGGCAACGCGCATGGCTTCCTTATCGACCTTGATGCCGCGCAGCATGTCGGCGTAGATCTCCAGTGTCATCAGCAGCGTGTCGGCAGTGTCGAACAGCGGCTCCTTGTCTTCCTGATTGTCCTTGTTGTAGGCCAGTGGCTGGCTTTTCATCAGGGTCAGCAGTGCGACCAGATGACCATTGACGCGGCCGGTCTTGCCGCGTACCAGCTCCGGTACATCCGGATTCTTTTTTTGTGGCATGATGGAAGAACCTGTACAGAAGCGATCGGCGATATCAATAAAGCCGAAACGCGGGCTGGACCAGAGAATGAGTTCTTCCGACAGGCGCGACAGGTGTGTCATTACCAGCGCGGCGGCGGCAGTGAATTCAATGGCGAAATCGCGGTCGGAAACGGCATCCAGCGAATTTTCGCAGACACCATCGAAGCCCAGTTCTTTCGCGACCATCTCGCGGTTAATCGGGTAGCTGGTACCGGCCAGTGCGGCAGCACCTAGCGGCAGGCGGTTGATACGTTTGCGCGCATCGGTGAAACGCGCGGCATCGCGTTGCAGCATTTCGAAATAAGCCAGCAGGTGATGGCCGAATGTGACCGGCTGAGCCACCTGCAGATGCGTAAAGCCAGGCATGGCGGTGTCGAAGTGTTCTTCGGCCAGATCGACGATGGAGGTCTGCAGGGCGTGGATTTTTTCAATGAGGTTATCTACCGTGGCACGCAGCCAAAGACGGATATCGGTGGCCACCTGATCGTTACGGGAGCGGCCGGTGTGTAAGCGCTTACCTGCATCGCCGATCTTGCTGGTCAGGCGCATTTCGATATTGAGATGGACGTCTTCAAGATCCAATGACCATTCGAATTCGCCGTTGCGAATTTCCTGGAGGATTTCTTTCAGCCCGGTTTCGATGGCCAGCACGTCTTCCTTGCTGAGGATGCCCTGTGCGCCCAGCATGCGTGAGTGGGCGATGGAACCCTGAATGTCGAACTCGGCCAGGCGCTGGTCGAAGCTCACCGAGGCAGTGTAACGCTTCACCAGCTCTGCCACCGGCTCGTTGAATCGGCCGGACCAAGTCTTGGATTGTATTGAATTTGTTTTGGAATTATCTTGCATGATAAAAAATGATTAAGAATAATGTACTTATATGATAAGTATAAAGCAAAACCCAGATGTTGCTGTCAGTGACTTTCGTGAACCGGGCAATCGCCTGCCGGATTTGCGCAATCTGGGCATCAGTTTACGCATCCTGGTCGTCGTCAATCTGCTGGCACTGATCACCGCTATTTTACAGACATCCAGTCTCAGCCAGGTCGTTGGTCGTCTGGCCGAACTTTCCGTACTGATGCAGCCGGTGCTGCTGATCAGTCTGCTGCTGTTCTATGCGGCTTATCCAGTCTTGCGCCGGTTGCCTTATCAGGCCGGTGTTGCGCTGATTCTGCTGAGCGAACTCGGCCTGACCTGGCTGATTCATCACAGCGGCGTCTATCTGTTCGGTCCCGATGCTTTGCCGCCCTTGTTGCGGGTTTGGCTATTGACGCTGATCGTCACGCTGCTGGTACTGGGCTATTTCAATTTGCGCCAGCGCGCCTTGTCGCCGGCAATCAGCGAGGCGCGCATACAGGCTTTGCAGGCCAGGATACGGCCGCATTTCCTGTTTAACAGCATTAATGCCGTACTTTCCATTGTCCGCAGCGACCCACGGCGGGCAGAAACGGCACTGGAGGATATGGCCGACCTGTTCCGTGTGCTGATGGCTGACAATCGCGAGTTGGTGCCACTGGCGCAAGAGATCGCGCTTTGCCGTCAATATCTGGCACTGGAGAAGCTACGGTTGGAAGAGCGCCTCAAAATCGAATGGCAGATCGATAGCATTCCGCCGGATGCGCTGATTCCGCCGCTGATTCTGCAGCCCCTGCTGGAGAATGCGGTGTATCACGGTATCGAGCCGCGGCCGGATGGCGGCGCAGTGACTATACAGGTAGAGGCGAACGGCAAGGAAGTGCATATCAGCCTGCGTAATCCTTACGGTCAACAAGGCCAGCATCACGCCGGTAATGGCATGGCGCTGAACAACATCCGCGAGCGCCTGGCCTTGCATTTCGATGCTGAGGCGAGCCTGAAATGCCGCAGTGAGGGCGGGCAATATCAGGTTGACATTGTTATTCCTTATCGCCGCCAGTTCATGACTTAAAGCAGAGCAGACTCATCAATGAGTGAAATCAGATTATTGATAGCCGACGATGAAGCCCCGGCACGCAAACGTTTGCGTGAGTTGCTGGGAGATATCGAAGAAGTGTGTGTGGTGGGCGAGGCCAGAAATGGTCAGGAAGTGCTGAGTCTGGCAGAGCAGACGCAGGTTGGCCTGGTTCTGCTCGATATCCGTATGCCTGGCATGGACGGTATCGAAGCAGCACAACATTTACAGAAACTGAGCCAGCCGCCGGCCATCATCTTTACTACTGCTTATGATGCCTATGCGGTAAAGGCATTTGACATGAATGCAGTGGATTACCTGCTGAAGCCAATCCGGCTTGAGCGTTTGCAGGCAGCCATCAACAAGGCGAAAAAACTGAACCAGACACAGCTTGATGCGCTCAAGCCCATGCAGGGCAGGCGCTCGCATTTCAGTGTGGTGGAGCGCGGCCGCGTGCTGCTGGTGCCGCTGGAGGACGTGATCTATCTGCGCGCAGAACTCAAGTACATCACTATACGTACCAGAGAACGCGAATTACTGATCGAGGATTCATTGACCTCGATTGAGCAAGAGTTCGGCTCGCATTTCATTCGCCTGCATCGCAATTGCCTCGTGGCGCAAAGCAGTATTATGGGCTACGAGCGGCGTCGGGAGCCGGCTGGTGAATATCATTATGTTGCCTTGTTGCGTGAAGTGCCTGAAACCATAGCTGTCAGTCGTCGCCAGCAGCATGTGCTGAAAGAGATGCTGCGATGATGCAGGCGGCCTGCAATGGGCCCCTGTGCTAGAATTCGTTAACGTTATTTCAATAGATCGTTCTCTCTGATAATCCATGACCCATTCACCATGGTGCCTTTAATTATTATGTTATTAATCATCGACCTATGACTACTTCCATGCAAATTCCAGAAAAACTCGTCATCGCCTCACGTGAGAGCGCACTTGCCATGTGGCAGGCACGCCATATTCAAGGCCGGTTGCAGGCACTTTATCCGCAAACGCAGGTTGAAATCCTCGGCATGACGACCACTGGAGACCAGATTCTCGATTCCCCGCTGGCAAAAATCGGCGGCAAGGGCCTGTTTGTCAAGGAGCTGGAACAGGCGCTGGCGGATGGTCGGGCGGACCTGGCCGTGCATTCCATGAAGGATGTGCCCATGCATTTGCCAGCAGGGTTTGCCATGGCCGCCATCGGTGAGCGCGAAGACCCGCGCGATGCATTCGTTTCCAATGATTACGCGAATCTGGCCTGTTTGCCGGCAGGCAGTGTGGTCGGAACATCCAGCTTGCGTCGCCAGAGCCAGTTGCAATCGCGTTTTCCGCATCTACAGATCGAATCGCTACGCGGTAACCTGCAAACCCGTTTGCGCAAGCTGGATGAAGGGCAGTATGCGGCCATCATTCTGGCGGCTGCGGGCTTGAAGCGGCTGGGGCTGCAGGCACGTATTGCCGACCTGATTGATACCGAAGACAGCATTCCGGCCGTGGGTCAGGGCGCATTGGGTATCGAGATCAATGCAGCCAGAACCGATCTGATGACTGTGTTGGCGCCGCTGAATCATGCTGAAACGGCCAGTTGCGTAGAGGCAGAGCGCGGCATGAGCCGTGCGTTGGCTGGCAGCTGTACGGTGCCGCTGGGTGCTTATGCCGAAAAACAGGGCGACGAGATACACATCAAGGGTTTTGTCGCCAGTGTCGATGGTCGGGAGATGCTGCGTGAAAAGCTGGTGGGCAGCGCACTCGACCCTGAGGCGCTGGGACAACAATTGGCACAGCAGCTGGTTGCTCGCGGGGCTGACCGCCTGCTGGCAGCACTGGCCGGATAGTTACGGCGAAGATGAACAAGACGGCATTATGCGGCAGGCATGTGGTGATTACCCGGCCGCTGGGACAGGCAGAGCAGCTGCAAAGCATGATTGCAGAGGAGGGGGGCGAAGCCTTGCTTTACCCTTTGATTGCCATTTCGGCTTTGCCTGATTACCGTGTTTTTGATGCCGTCATCGCCGACCTGACTCAGTATGACTGGGTAATTTTTATCAGCTCGAATGCGGTGCAATATGGCATGTCCAGAGTGCAGCAAGTATTGGGCAGTCTGCCGAAAAATCTGCAATTCGCCGCTATCGGCCCGGTGACAGCGGCTGAACTTGGTCGTTATGGAGTGAAACAGGTGCTGACGCCAGTAGATCGTTTTGATAGCGAAGCTTTGCTGGCATTGCCGCAGATGCAGGCGGTGCAAGGCAAAAAATGCATGATTGTGCGCGGTGTCGGCGGCCGTGAGCTGTTGGCAAAAACGCTGCAAACAAGAGGCGCACAGGTTGTTTTTGCTGAATGCTATCAACGGGTTAATCCACAGAACAATGATGGGTTTTTGCGGACATTGTGGCAGAATAAACAACTGGATGCTTTGGTGGTGACCAGTTCTGAAGCGATGCGCTATTTGATTGAACTGGCCCGAGAGGACCTGCAGAAGCCGCAAAGTGCATCCTGGATGAGAAATACCGCTATTTGCGTTAACCATGCGCGGATTGCGGAAGATGTTGCGAGTATCGGTTTGGACTTGCATGTGGCCGATGCGCCGGGAGACGCTGCAATGCTCCAGTGTTTGATAAGGACATTAAACTACTCGACATGAGCAACGAAAAAAATACATCAGGGGAAGTTATGCCGGTTATTGAGGCAGGGTCGGTAGAAAGCAGAACGAGCCCGTCCGATAGTGAAACCCTTGCCAGCAGTCAGTCTTCTTCACGGCTTGCGACCAGTGCACTGATACTGGCGCTCATCACGCTCATCGTGCTTTCCTGGCATTGGCTCAATACACGCCAGCGATTTACCCAGCTTGAGCAAGTGCTCACTATGCGTCTGGAGCAATACAATCTTAATAATCAGCAAGCACTGACAGTATCAAAACTGGCGGATGAGCGCAGTATAGAGGCTTCTGCCCGTATTGCCATGCTTGAACAGAAACTGGATGAATCGCGCAATCAGCAGGAAGCGCTGCAGACGCTTTATTACGAGCTGGCAAATACCAGAGAAGAGCGTTTGATAGCCGAAGTGGAGCAGCTGATGACGATAGCCAACCAGCAATTGCAGCTAGCCGGCAATATCAAGCCCGCCTTGCTGGCCCTGCAGACCGCGGACAGTCGCCTGCACCAAATTGAAGCGCCACAAATCATTCCGCTGCGCAGGGCACTCTCGCAGGATATTCAACGGCTGCAAAAATTACCCTTGGTGGATGTGGTCGGCATGAGTACCAAGCTGGAGAATCTGGCCGAAAGTGTTAACGAGCTGCCCTTGGTCAGCGACCGTCACCCTCAGCAGAAATCCATACAGGCACCGGATTGGGGAGATAATCCCTGGAAAAAGCTGGCTTATGAAATCTGGCAGGATCTCAGGCAAATCGTTCGTCTCGAGCGCATCGATCGTCCGGAGCCGCCGCTGCTTGCCCCTGACCAGAATTATTTCCTGCGTGAAAACATCAAGCTGCGTCTGCTCAGTGCGCGCATCGCCCTGCTGCAACACGATGAGGTGAGTTACAGAGCAGATTTGCGTGCGGTGGAAAAATGGTTGCTGGACCATTTTGATATGCGCGAAAGTACCAGCAAGCTCATGTTATCCACCATTCGTCAGTTATCTGCTGACGATATTGTGATTGAAGTACCGGACATTAACGAATCATTGACGCTGGTGAATAAGTACAAGCTCACGCTGGAGCGCAGTAAGTCCGCTGAAAAACCGGTTACGGCAAGCGATCGGTAGGCACCTTATGCGCTGGTTACTGTGGTTTTTGCTGATACTCCTGATTGCGATCGGTTTGTCGCTATTTGCCAGCAACAATGAAGGTTATGTGCTCATTGTCAGACCGCCTTACCGGCTGGAGCTGTCATTCAATCTGTTGATCATATTGATCGCACTGTCTTTTTTCTCGCTGCATTTGCTGTTGCGCATGATTAATTATGCCCGTCGTTTACCGGCCAGCGTGAAGGCTTACAAAGAAGCGCAACGCCAGCGCGATGGCCGTGCCGCGTTGCTTGAAGCTTTGCATGCGCTGGTTGATGGCCGCTATCATCTGGCAGAGAAGAGCGCGGCCAAGGCGCTGGATCTGGGTGAAGATGCGGGCTTGAGTGCACTGATCGCGGCACGTGCCGCACATAAGCTCAAGCGCAAATCACAACGGGATTTCTATCTGGCCGAGGCCGAGCGGCTGGCGCCAGAGGCGAGACTGGGCAGACTGTTATCGCAGGCCGAATTACTGCTGGATGATAAGCAATACAGCCAAGCCTTGCAGATATTGCGCCATCTGGAGCAGATAGAGCCAAAGTATCTACCAGCGCTGCGACTGGAGCTCAAGGTTCAACTGCATCTTGGCAACTGGGATCAGGTGCTGACTTTACTGCGCCATCTGGAGAAAGAGGATGATCTTGAGCTGTGGAAAATCAAGCAGTATCGTCAGCAAGCGCATATACAGTTAATTAAGCGCTGCGCATCTGACCTGAAAAAACTGCAGGCGTACTGGAAGACATTGACGCCGGAAGAACAGCTCAATGCACGTATTGCAGAGGCGGCCGCGCAGGCTTTTGCAGCAGCAGGTGACGGTAATCAGGCCAGCAAGATACTGGGTATGAGTCTGACCAAAAACTGGGATAGTGATCTGGTGGAATTACTGGGCGACTGCGAAAGCGATAACCCGCTCAAGCAATTACAGCAGGCTGAGTACTGGCTGACTACGCAGGAAGGCGATGCCAAGCTGTTACTGGCACTTGGCAAGATGTGCATACGTCAGCAGTTATGGGGCAAGGCGCAGAGCTATCTGGAAGCCAGTATCAGTGTTAAACCCAGCGCCAAGGCGCATTTCATACTGGCCGGCATGTTGGAGCGCGCGGGTGAACACCAAGGCGCTAACCAGCATTATCGACGCGGCGCAGAGCTTGCCCGGACCGACTAGCTTGCAACTTTGGGCAGCGGGTTGGCGTAGGTAAAGGAATCGGAGAAAAATTCTTCGGGCGGCAAGCCATGCGCCTGAAACGCCAGGTGGGCAATATCGACCATCTGTGGCGTACCGCAGCAGTAGACCTGATAGTCGTTCAATTGGTCAAAATCTTCCATCACAGCCACATGCACCAGCCCGATTCTGCCCGGCCAGTTGTCTTCCGCTGACGGCTCCGACAATACCGGCGTGTACTTGATTTGCGGGTGTTCCGCCAGCCACTGCTGCGGCAGCTGGTTCATGTAGAGATCTGCCTGTGTACGAGCGCCCCAGTACAGGTGGATAGGACGCGGGTTCTTGTGATGAATGGCGTGCTCAATGATGCCCTTGATCGGTGCAAAACCGGTGCCGCCTGCAACAAAGATCAATGGCCGGTCGGAGTCTTCACGCAGGTAAAAACTACCAAACGGGCCTTCGAAACGCAAAATGGCTTTTTCGTGCATTTCACTGAATACGTATTGAGTGAATTGGCCGCCGGCGACCAGGCGCAGGTGCAGTTCCAGCAATTGATCGTTGTGTGGTGCGTTGGCGAGCGAGAAGGCGCGGCGCTTGCCGTCTTTCAGCAGAAATTCGATGTATTGTCCGGCCATGAACTGCAGGCGTTCATGGCTGGGCAGCTTGAGGTAGAGCGCCATGACATCGTGCGACAGCTTCTCCATCTTCTCGACGCGGGCAGGCAGGATGCGCGGCTTGATTGCGTTAAACGCCGTCACTTCGCGGCATTCGATCGTCAGGTCGTCGAGTGGTTTTGCACAACACATTAGTGCTTGACCAGCCTGTTTTTCCGCATCGCTGAGCGCACTCGCCTGGTATTCGCCATAGTCCACCTCGCCCTTGATGATCTTGCCCTTGCAGGCGCCGCAGGCGCCGTTGCGGCAACCGTAAGGCAGGTTGAACCCGGCCTCGATGGCCGCGCCGAGCACGGTTTCATCATCGCCTACGGCAAAAGACTTGCCGCTGGGTTGCAGGGTAACTTGGTGGGACATGCTGGAATTCCTAATTTTAACAAGTACTTAAATTGACAAAAGCAAAAGGGCAAGAGTTTAGCACAGTGGATTAATCTTCGCGTCTGAATTCACCTTCAATCACATTGCGCGCGCCTTGTTTGCCGTCGCCGGATTCCTGGTGGCTTTCGTAAGAGGCCTCAAACTCAAAGTCAGGGCTGTTGTCCTGTTCGAAGTTGAGCGGTCTGGGGGAGGGGATCAAGAGTAGTATGACGGCAAAAACGTCGCTGATAACGCCGGGAATGATCAGCAGAATGCCGGCGATGATGTTCTTGGCACTGCCGAACAGAACCTTGGCCGGTGTGCCGCCGGTTGCCAGGGTTTGTGCGACGCGGCCAAAGACCCGCAGTTTTTCATCCATAATCAAGCGCCAGCCCAGTAGCGCCATCACAATCAGATAGCCCAGCAAGGCCCAGCTGTAGCGATCGGCAAGTTCTATCAGCAGCCATATCTCCAACACCGGGAAAGCGAGTAAAATCAACAGCAATAAAAGCACTGGCATCAAACAATCACCTTACATAATGAAAACAAACTCAACAAGGGCCATTCTGGTCATGACGCATCTGCCGAACCGTGACAGCGCCGAGCGTCTGGCCGAGCATCTGATCGAAAAACGGTTGGTAGCCTGCGTGAATATCATGCCAGCTTGCACTTCAATCTATCACTGGCGCGGCAAAATCGAAAGCGCAGCAGAAATCCCGATGCAGATGAAATCGACCCGGGCGCAATATGCCGCGATCGAAATGACCATCCGGCAACTGCACCCTTACGAACTTCCGGAAATCACTTATGTCCATCTAGATGGAGGTGAATCAGCCTATATTCAATGGATACAACAGGAAACCCAAGCTTGAAATTCTCAATGAACCTATTTAGTCAGCCACTTCGTCCGCTGGTTCTCGCTGTTTTGCTGCTTGCTATTTTTGTATCCATGCCGGTAGTGGCTGCTGGTATCAGCGCATACAGCAGTGGTGCCAAAGCCTTTCTGGATAATGCAGCGGAAGATGAGGTATTGGCGCCGGATGTGGCATTCAAGGTTGATCTGGTAGCGCAGAACAGTCAAACGCTGCGTGCGGATTTTCTCATCGCGCCGGGCCATTACCTTTACAAGGACCGCTTCAAATTCGAGTTGCTCTCGGAAGGTGCCGTGATTACCGGGGTCGAATTGCCAGAAGGGGTGGCCAAGGAAGATCCTACTTTTGGTCTTACGGAGGTTTATTACGATTACGCAACGGCCTTGATTTACCTGAGTGAAGGCAGCCGCTTTCCGCTGGATATACAATTTACCTATCAAGGTTGCAGTGCAAGCGGTCTTTGCTATGCACCATTGCGCAAAACCTTCACGGTCAAAGCCGATGGCTTTGTCAGGGAAGCAAATCCTGGGGCTGCCGGCCAGACATCTCCAAAAGCAGTAACGGCAACGAATGATAACGACAAGATCGCGACGCTGTTGAAAGACGGCAAGTTGTGGCTGATCGTGGCGGGCTTTTTCGGTTTCGGTCTTTTGCTGTCCTTCACTCCTTGCGTGTTGCCAATGATTCCTATCCTTTCCAGCATCATTGTTGGTGGTAAGAAATTCAGCCGATGGCATACATTCAATCTGTCGCTGGCTTATACCCTGGGCATGGCGCTGACCTACACGCTGATGGGTATCGTCGCCGGCCTGTCTGGCCAGATGCTGAGTGCGGCCCTGCAAAATGCCTGGGCGCTGGGTTTTGGCGCACTGATCTTTGTGCTGCTGGCATTGTCCATGTTTGGCTTTTATGAGCTGCAACTACCCAGTGCCTTTGAGAGTCGCATTGCCAGCTTGACTAATCGCATTAAAGGTGGACACTTTCTTGGAGTGTTCTTGATGGGTGCTCTGTCCGCCCTGATTCTCAGCCCATGTGTTGCTGCGCCACTGGCCGCAGCTTTGCTCTATATCAGCCAGACCCATGATGTGCTGTTGGGCGGCGTCGCTCTGTTCGCCCTGTCTATGGGCATGGGAGTGCCACTGCTGCTGCTCGGTGCTTCTGCCGGAGACTTGCTGCCTAAAGCGGGTGCCTGGATGAATGCCGTGCGCAATTTCTTCGGTGTGGTCATGCTGGCGATGGCTGTCTGGCTGGTTTCGCCTTTGTTGCCGGTTGCCGTGCAATTGTTGCTATGGGCGACGTTGCTGATCGTGCCGGCCATTTACATGCACGCGGTTGATGCCTTGCCGGTTAATGCACATAAATGGTTGAAATTCTGGAAAGGGATCGCCATCATCATGCTGGTGCTGGGCATCACGTTGTTGATCGGCGCGATGTCCGGAGCCAGTTCACCGTTACAACCTTTGTCAGGTTTGCGTGCAGGACCGGTGGCTGGTCAGGCTTCTCATTTGCCGTTTCAGCGGGTGAAAACCGTGGCCGAGATGGAGAGCAGAATACAGGCGGTTTCGGGCAAAATGGTCATGCTGGATTTTTATGCGGACTGGTGTGTGGCATGCAAGGAAATGGAACTGTTTACCTTCAGTGATGTGCGAGTACAGGCCAAACTGAAAAATGTTGTGCTATTGCAGGCCGATGTCACACAAAATACAGCTGAAGATGCGGCCTTGCTCAAGCGCTTCAACCTGTTTGGCCCGCCTGGCATCATATTCTTTGATGAGCGTGGTCAGGAAGTGAGCGAGATGAGGGTGATCGGCTTTCAAGCGGCAGACAAGTTTCTGCAAACGTTAAGTCAGACCAAGTTCTGAGCATGCTGAAAAAGTCCCTGCTGTATCTGGTCGCTGCAATTGCGATCGCCATGTCCGCTTTTGCCGTGCGGTATTTCGTGTTAAATCGTTCGGCGCCCACAGAGACAATAGCAGCACATACGTTTTTTGCGGCCGAGTTTCCGGGGCTCGATGGTCAGCCGCAGGCTATGACACAGTGGCAAGGTAAAATCATCATCGTGAATTTCTGGGCTACCTGGTGTCCGCCTTGCCTGCAGGAGATGCCGGAATTGTCCAGATTGCATACAGCATATCAGGATCAAGGCGTGGTGGTGGTGGGCATATCCTCGGATGAATTGAATAAAATTCGTGAGTTTTCTCAGCAGACACCGGTAAGCTACCCTTTGCTGTCGGGCGATATTGATGCCATGAATATCAGTGAAAGTCTGGGTAATAACAAGGGTGTATTACCTTATACGGTCATCATCGCAGCAGACGGCAGTATCGCGAAAACCTACTTTGGCCTGGTCAATCAGGCCCTTCTGGAAGAGACAATACTGCCTCTGCTTTCTACGCAAAACTAAGCTTGTGGTATCAATGTCCGAAAAGCTAATTTCGTTAAATTTCGCCAATTCTATAGACAACATCCCCCTATTTGCGGCAAACTTGCGGTCATGAATCACCACGCTTGGCCCACCCAATCTATCTGAATATATGGCTGCAAACCATTCAAAATCCATACTGGTTATCCACGGCCCCAATCTTAATTTGCTCGGCCTGCGCGAACCACAGCATTACGGCAAGGACACGCTGGACAGTATTAATCAGCATTTGTCCGGACGAGCGGGCCAGGCCGGGGTGCAGCTGGAATGCTATCAAAGCAACAGCGAAGCTGAATTAATCAGTAAAGTGCAGTCATTGGCGGTTAAAAGTGTCGATTTTGTGATTATCAATCCTGCCGCGTTTACCCATACATCTGTCGCATTACGTGATGCATTGACTGCAGTAAAAACTCCATTCATAGAAGTACATCTTTCAAATGTGTATGCACGCGAGTCTTTCCGGCATCACTCCTATTTTTCAGATATCGCAGTAGGAGTCATCAGCGGCTTGGGAGCCCAGGGCTACGCTGCTGCACTCGATTACGCTATTGCATTTTTATCGAATCAACCCGCCTAGCATTTGCCGGGCAATAACTAGTCACAGAGGTATCCCATGGATTTACGTAAACTGAAAAAATTAATTGATCTGGTCGAGGAGTCTGGTATTTCGGAACTGGAGCTCACCGAGGGTGAGGAGAAAGTACGTATCAGCCGCAACCAGCCAGGCAATGCGCCAGGAGTGATGCACTATCAGCCCTACATGCAGATGCCCGCGCCAGCGGCAGCAATACAGCCGGCGGCTTCAGCCGCGCCGGCTGAAGCCGCCGAGCCAGCGATCGAGGGACACGTGGTTAAATCACCCATGGTCGGCACCTTTTACCGTGCATCGTCGCCAGAATCCAAGTCATTTGTGGACGTAGGTTCTACGGTTGCGGTTGGCGACACGCTATGCATTATCGAGGCGATGAAGTTGCTGAACGAGATTGAATCCGACCAGGCCGGCGTCATCAAGGCGATTCTAGTTGAAAATGGTCAGCCGGTTGAATACGGCGAACCGCTCTTTATTATTGGCTAAGGGTTAAAAATGTTTGAGAAGATCCTGATTGCCAATCGAGGCGAGATTGCGTTGCGCGTGCAGCGAGCGTGCCGTGAACTCGGCATTAAAACCGTTGCTGTCCACTCGGAAGCCGATCGTGAAGCACAGTATGTTCATCTGGCCGATGAATCAGTCTGCATCGGCCCGGCACCTTCCGGTCAGAGCTATCTGAATATTCCAGCCGTTATCAGTGCTGCTGAAGTGACTGATGCGGAAGCAATTCACCCTGGCTATGGCTTCCTGTCGGAAAATGCCGATTTTGCTGAACGCGTAGAACAGAGTGGTTTTGTTTTCATTGGTCCGCGTGCTGAAACCATACGCCTGATGGGCGACAAGGTCAGCGCCAAGGAAGCCATGCGCAAGGCCGGTGTGCCTTGTGTGCCAGGTTCTGAAGGTGCGTTGGGCGATGATCCTGAGGAAATTCTGCGCGAGGCAAAACGTATCGGCTATCCCGTCATCATCAAGGCCGCTGGCGGTGGTGGTGGACGTGGTATGCGTGTGGTACATACCGAGGCCGCTTTGCTGGCTTCGGTTAGCATGACCAAAACAGAAGCGCAGGGCGCTTTTGGTAACCCCATGGTTTACATGGAAAAATTTCTCGAGCAACCGCGTCATATCGAAATACAGGTACTTTCAGACCAGCACGGCAACGCGGTGTATCTGGGTGAGCGTGACTGCTCCATGCAACGCCGGCACCAGAAAGTACTGGAAGAAGCACCGGCACCAGGCATCAGTACCCGCTTGCGTGACAAAATCGGTGCCCGCTGTGCAGATGCCTGCCGTCGTATCAACTACCGTGGCGCGGGTACATTCGAGTTTCTTTACGAGAACGATGAGTTTTACTTTATCGAGATGAATACCCGCGTACAGGTTGAACATCCAGTGACCGAGATGATTACCGGCATCGACATTGTGCAACAGCAGATTCGCATTGCCGCCGGTGAGAAACTCTCCTTCCGCCAGCGTGACATCGAGTTCAAGGGTCATGCCATCGAGTGTCGCATCAATGCTGAAGATCCGTACACGTTTGTGCCGTCGCCGGGTCGTATTTCGACTTTCCACATGCCCGGCGGTCCGGGTGTGCGCGTCGATACCCATGCCTACCAGAACTACATGGTGCCGCCGCATTACGATTCCATGATCGGCAAGCTCATCACGCATGGTGATACACGCGAGCAGGCAATTGCCAAGATGCGTATCGCGCTTTCAGAAATGGCGGTAGAAGGCATCAAGACCAATCTTGCCCTGCATCGTGATCTGCTGGCGGATGCTGCTTTCCATCAGGGAGGCACCAGCATCCATTATCTCGAACAGAAACTCGGGATGAGTTCGAAGTAACGATGGCTTGGATATCCCTCAAGATAGAGGCGCATGACAATACGGCAGAACTGCTCAGCGATACGTTGATGGAGCTCGGTGCGCTGTCTGCCACGATTGAAGATGCCAACGCAGAAACCCCCGACGAGCAGCCCATATTCGGCGAGCCGGGCGACCCGCCGCCGGGAATCTGGCAGCAGAATATCGTCAGCGCGCTGTTTGATGACGACGTCAACGTGACCGAGATGATGGCAGCCCTGTTTCAGGAAACGGGTTTGCAGTATTTGCCGTACATGGTCGAACATGTGGCAGAACAGGACTGGGTAAGAGCGACGCAGTCACAGTTCGAGCCGATCCGTATCCGCGACGATCTCTGGATTGTGCCAACCTGGCATGCTGCTCCCAACCCTGATGCCCTTAATATCATTCTCGATCCCGGCCTGGCATTCGGTACGGGTAGTCACCCGACCACGCATCTTTGCCTGGTCTGGCTCGCCGATAATGTAAAGCCCGGTATGCATGTGCTGGATTATGGTTGCGGTTCTGGCATTCTGGCGATTGCTGCCAAAAAGCTGGGAGCAGGCAAGGTAGTGGGTACCGATATTGACGCCCAGGCCATAGAGGCCAGTCATTACAATGCCGAGCAAAACCAGGTGACGGCAGAGTTCTTCCTGCCGAATCAAATGGCACCCAATCAGTTGCGCGATGAACCGGCGGACCTGGTTGTTGCCAATATTCTTTCCAGCGCGCTTTCGGTACTGGCGCCCGCATTGGCCGTTGCCTGCAAAGCGGGCGGCAGAATCGCCTTGTCCGGCATTCTGCGCGAGCAGACCGAGCAGGTTTCTGCCATCTATGCAGAATGGTTCGACATGCAAGCACCAGTTTATATGGAGAGCTGGGTTCTGCTTACAGGTAACAGAAAATGCGCCTAGTCACCTCCTGCCCTCAATGCGATGCGGCATTTTATGTAACGCCGGAACAACTGGCGGCGCATCGTGGTGACGTGCGTTGTGGCAAATGCGAGCAGGTGTTCAATGCGCTGGACAGGCTGGCAGAGATTGAAGATGAAGGGATAGCCGGGGGGGAGATTTCTCCGGCAGCGCCTGCTGAGCCTGAATGCATACCGGAAGCGCTATCAACACCGCTACTGGAAGGGCTGGCTGTTGCAGATGACATAGAAATCATTGCTGAGCATGACGAACCGGCTTTTGAAGAAGAGCCGGGGTTCCAGGGCACGCCAGCACCAAAAGATGAGTCGGCAAGCGATGACGCCACCACGCCTGAAGTAACGCCTCCTGAGCCAGCAACCCCGGCTTTCAACATCACGGACTTCAGTGTTCCTGTAGCGGCAAGTATCCTCAGCCCAACCATGATGGATGACGCGGCCAAAAACAAAATCGGCCGGTCAAAAAAGAGCGGATTTATAAAACTTCTGATATTCCTCTTTGTCGTTGTGCTGATTGCACTGTCATTGGCGCAGACTGCTTATTTTCTACGCTCGGATATTGCTGCCCGCTGGCCGCAGGCAAGACCTTATCTGGAGCAGGCCTGTGAACTGATTCGATGCAAAGTGGAACTGCCGAAGAACGCAAACCTGATAGCCATAGATGACTCGGATTTGCAGGAAGACGCAGATCGCCTGGGCCTGATTCATCTATCCAGTACCCTGATTAACAATGCTGAATTTAGCCAGGCCTATCCATTATTGGAGCTGACGCTTACCGATACAAATGACAAACCTTTGTTGCGCCGTACTTTTAAACCAGAGGAGTATCTGGCTGCTGGTACGGATATCAAGCGTGGTTTCTCGGCAAAAGAGGAAATCAGCATCAAGCTGTCGCTCCTGGTCAGTGAAGAAACGGTTTCCGGCTATCGTCTGTTTGTGACTTACTGAGCAAAAGGCCGCGACACGGCAACAATCTAATGATTTTCATTAGGCAGCTTTAATGACTATCGCTACAGTAGTGATGTGAAATGCCTGTAAGATTGATTTAAGCACTACACATTGCCAGGCTGAGTAATAAAGTCAAACAATGTGCCAGAAACCAGACAGGAGATACGATATGTGGATCAAACCAGCAGCTACAGAAATGCGTTTCGGCTTTGAAGTAACCATGTACGTTTGCAATCGCTAAGATTGCAGCGACAAAGAGCCTAGCAGCTAAGATAGTAAACAGAAACTTGGCTTAATTGCCAGCGCTGTCCCGTCCTAAAATAGGTTGACGGATTTAAGTGGTAAAGAACGCCTGATGTACTGCATCAGGCGTTTTGTATTTTAGACCAAGATG
>RCMZ01000056.1_pt1 | contig 66318 bp, 62 predicted proteins | sample 2041141 | NCBI WGS metagenome assembly RCMZ01 (sample SAMN09708263, study PRJNA481090) | Wastewater metagenome, whole genome shotgun sequencing project. | biome: sewage; isolation source: Davis station wastewater (DW) | place: Antarctica: Davis Station | collected 2010-03-01 | reverse complement strand
GTCGGCCCGGCGAGGCGCACGCACTGGCGGGCGACGGCGTCGGCCACGTCGACCAGCGCGGCGCGCCCGGCGACGACGGGGGCGAGCAGCGGCGCAAGGAAGGCGTAGTGCGTGCAGCCGAGGACGATCTGGTCGGCGCCGGCGTCGAGCAGCGGCGCGAGCTGGCGGCCGACTTCGGCGGCGAAGTCCGGGTCGGCGAGGTGCAGGGTCTCGACCTTGGTCGCCCAGCCCGGACAGGCCGCGACGTCGACGCGGACGCCGTCGGCGTGCTCGCGGATCAGGCGGGCGAGGCGCTCGCTGCGCGCCGTCGATGTCGTGGCGAGGACGGCGATGTGGCGGCTGCGCGAGGCCTTGGCGGCCGGCTTGACGCCGGGCTCGACGCCGACCACCGGCACCGCCGGGAAGGCGGCGCGGAAGGCGGCGACGGCGGCGGCGGTGGCGGTGTTGCAGGCGACGACGACGAGTGTGCAGCCGCGCTCGACGAGGTGGGCGCCGATGGCCAGCACGCGCGCGCGGATGAAGGCGTCGTCCTTGTCGCCGTAGGGCACGTGCGCGGTGTCGGCGAAGTAGACGAGGTCGGCCTGCGGCAGGGCGCGGGCGATCGCCGCGAGCACCGAGAGGCCGCCGAGGCCGCTGTCGAAGATGCCGATCACCGAGGTGTCCTGTGGCTCATTATGGGAGCGCGGCCTAGTGCGCGACCGCCCGCGAGAAGACGTTGAGCACGACGACGCCCGCGACGATGAGGCCGATGCCGAGCAGCGCCGGCGCGTCGAGACGCTGGCCGAAGAGCAGCCAGCCGGCGAGGGCGATGAGGACGATGCCGGCGCCCGACCAGACGGCGTAGGCGACGGCCACGGGGATCGTGCGCAGCGTCAGCGAGAGGAGGAAGAAGGCAGCGCCGTAGGCGACGACTACCAGCAGCGACGGCCACGGCTTGCTGAAGCCTTCGCTGCTTTTCAGCGCCGAGGTGCCGACGACTTCGGCGAGGATCGCCGCCGAGAGGAAGAGCCAGTTCTTCATCGCGTCGCTCAGCGCGCGGCGGTGACGACGACTTCGAGGCCGAAGTCGGGGTTGGCGAGTTTCGCTTCGAGGCAGGCGCGCGCCGGCGCGGCGCCGGGTGGCAGCCAGGCGTCCCAGATGGCGTTGACGGCCGCGTAGTCGGCCATGTCGCGCAGGTAGAGGGTGACCATCAGGAGCCGGCTCTTGTCGCTGCCGGCCTGCAGCAGCAGGCGTTCGACGCTGGCCAGCACCTCGTGCGTCTGGGTGCCGATGTCGGCGTCCAGCGTCTGCGGCACTTCGACGAGATAGACGGTGCCGGCGTGCGCGACGGCGTCCGAGTAGCGCGGCGTGGTGCCGAAACGTTGGATGCTCTGGTCGATGCTCATGGGGGTCTCCAAAAAACGAAGCCGGCGCGCGGCCGGCTTCGGGTCAGCGGTACGGCGATGCCACGGAACCGGTCAGGCGACGGCGACCGGAATCTTGCCGATCTTGGCCTGCCATTCCTTCGGGCCGGTGTTGTGCACCGAGGTGCCGGAAGAATCGACGGCGACGGTGACCGGCATGTCCTTCACGTCGAACTCGTAGATCGCTTCCATGCCGAGGTCGGCGAAGCCGACGACCTTGGCCGTCTTGATCGCCTTCGCCACGAGGTAGGCGGCGCCGCCGACGGCCATCAGGTAGGCCGACTTGTGGTTCTTGATCGCCTCGATCGCGGCCGGGCCGCGTTCGGCCTTGCCGACCATCGAGATGAGGCCGGTCTTGGCGAGCATCATCTCGGTGAATTTGTCCATGCGCGTCGCCGTCGTCGGGCCGGCCGGGCCGACCGCTTCGTCGCGCACCGGATCGACCGGGCCGACGTAGTAGATGACGCGGTTGGTGAAGTCGACGGGCAGCTTCTCGCCCTTGGCCAGCATGTCCTGGATGCGCTTGTGCGCGGCGTCGCGGCCGGTCAGCATCTTGCCGTTGAGGAGCAGGGTCTGGCCCGGCTTCCAGCTGGCGACTTCGGCCGGCGTCAGGGTGTCGAGGTTGACGCGGGTGGACTTCTCGGTGTCCGGCGCCCAGGCCACGTCCGGCCATTCCTTGAGGTCGGGCGGCGTGAGGATGGCCGGGCCGGAGCCGTCGAGGTGGAAGTGCGCGTGGCGGGTGGCGGCGCAGTTCGGGATCATGGCGACCGGCAGCGAGGCGGCGTGCGTCGGGTAGTCGAGGATCTTCACGTCGAGCACGGTGGTCAGGCCGCCGAGGCCCTGCGCGCCGATGCCCAGCGCGTTCACCTTCTCGTACAGTTCGAGGCGCAGTTCCTCGACGCGATTGCTCGGGCCGCGCGCGATCAGTTCGTGGATGTCGACCGGCGCCATCAGCGATTCCTTGGCGAGCAGCATGGCCTTTTCCGGCGTGCCGCCGATGCCGATGCCTAGAATGCCCGGCGGGCACCAACCGGCACCCATGGTCGGTACGGTCTTCATCACCCAGTCGACGATCGAGTCGGAGGGGTTGAGCGCGTAGAACTTCGACTTGTTCTCCGAGCCGCCGCCCTTCGCCGCGCAGATGACTTCGACGTGGTGGCCGGGGACGATCTCGTAATGCACGACGGCCGGGGTGTTGTCCTTCGAGTTCTGGCGCTTGCCGGCCGGGTCGAGCAGCACCGAGGCGCGCAGCTTGTTGTCCGGGTTGCCGTAGGCGCGGCGCACGCCTTCGTTGCACATTTCCTGCACCGAGAGCTTGGCGTCCCACTGCACGTCCATGCCGACCTTGAGGAAGATCACGGCGATACCGGTGTCCTGGCAGATCGGGCGGTGGCCTTCGGCGCACATGCGGCTGTTGGTCAGGATCTGCGCGATCGCATCCTTGGCGGCCGGGCTCTGCTCGCGCTCGTACGCGGCGCCGAGCGCCTTGATGTAGTCGAGCGGGTGGTAGTAGCTGATGTACTGGAAGGCGTCGGCGATGCTCTGGATGAAGTCTTCCTGGCGGATCGTGGTCATTTCAGGCTCTCTCTCGGTGGCTGGCGCCCAGCGTCCGGATTCGACGCTGGCGGATTCGACGGGCTTGCGCTTGCTAAGGCGGGGAATTTTACACCAAACGGCGGGCGTATTTGGGGCGGGGCGGCCCGGCGCGCCGCCCGCGCCGACCACCCGCGTCCGGCCGTCAGGAGGCTGCGCGCACCTGTTCGCGCAGCAGTTCGAAGCGCGCCTGCAGATCGGCCAGAACCTCCGTCTCGCCGCGCACGCTGAAGAAGGCGCCTTCGCCGTCGGCGCGTTCTTCCAGCACCTGGCAGCTGGCGTAGATTTCGCCGCGCAGCTGCTGCGCCGACCAGGGCAGGAAAAGCTCGGCCTCGGCGAGGTCCTGCTGGAAGAAGGCGACGATGGCCGCATGCAGCTGCGCGACCTCGTCCGGACGGCGCGCGCTCATCACCACGCAATCCGGGTACTGCGCGCGCAGGGCCGCCGTGTGCGCGGCCTGTGCCGCTTCGTCGCCGACGTGGTCGATCTTGTTGAACACGCGGATGCGCGGCACGACATCGGCGCCGATTTCGGCGAGCACCGTGTCGGTGACTTCGAGCTGGCGCTCGAAGCCGGGGTCGCTGGCGTCGATCACGTGCAGCAGCAGCGAGGCGTCGAGCGCCTCGTCGAGCGTCGACTTGAATGACGCGACCAGACCGTGCGGCAGGTTCTTGATGAAGCCGACGGTGTCGCTGACCAGCACGCGCGGCACGCTCTCGGGGTAAAGCGCGCGCACGGTCGTGTCGAGCGTCGCGAACAGCTTGTTGGCGACCAGCACCTCGCTGCCGGTGAGCGCCCGCATCAGCGTCGACTTGCCGGCGTTGGTGTAGCCGACCAGCGCGACGCCGGCCAGCCCCTGCCGTTCCTGGCGCCGCGCGCGCTGCGTCTTGCGCTCGGCCTCCATGGCGACGATTTCCAGCTGCAGTTCGGCGATGCGGTCGCGGATCTTGCGTCGGTCCAGCTCGGTGTGCGATTCGCCGGCGCCGCGGCCGCCGGTGCCGCTGCGCTGCCGTCCCTGCGGCCCGGCGAGCTTCGCCGCCTCGCGCAGGCGCGGCGCCATGTAGCCGAGGCGGGCGATTTCGACCTGCGCCTTGGCGGCGCGGGAGCGCGCGTTGCGGTGGAAGATTTCGAGGATGACCATGGTGCGGTCCATCACCTCGCAGCCGACTTCCTTTTCGAGATTGCGCGCCTGCGACGGCGAAATTTCGTGGTCGACGAAGATGGCCTCGATCTCGCGGCCCTCCGCGTCGGCGACCGGCGCCCCTTCGTCGAAGCCCGCGTCGCCGGCCCCGCCGTTCACGAAGGCCTGTATCTCCTGCCGCTTGCCGACGCCCAGATAGGCCGTCGTATCGAAGCCGCCGCGCTTCTGCATGAAGGTATGCACCACCTCGAACCCCAGCGTTTTCGCCAGCTCGCGCAACTCGGTGAGCGAGGCTTCGAACTCGACGTCGCTCACGCTCGGCAACTGCACCGCCGCCGCGATGGCGTAGCGCGGCTTCTCTTTGACTTCACTTCGCATTCGGATATTGCTTCTCTTGATTGGATTGGGCGAAGGCGGATAGTACCCGCCAAATTGATGGGCGCCGATAGGAATATGGGGAAATGGGGCGTCCGGGGGGCGTGGCTGCGAACTGTGAGACTGCCGGATGAAAAACTGAAAAGCTGCCGGTATGAATCACCGAAAAGGAAATGGGAAGAAAACTTGGATTCAATCAGGAGCGATTTCTTGCCGGCGTTGATAGCGTCCTAAAATCCGATGGGCGCATTGATCGGCAGTTGTTGCCTGCTAATTCGATTCTTTATCGGCCGGGGTTCTCAATGTCATAACTGTCGTGCCAATATCTGCTTGTAAGCAATCCCCTATGGGGCCATTGAATCAGCGATACAGGTCGGCACATGACTAATCCCCGCATTTTCCGGTTGTTCGCCATGGCTGGGGCGTGCTTCCTGCTGTTCGTCACCTTCATGTCTGGAGTGTATGTTGGCGCGTACCAATTCAATGCGATGGAAGCTTCCGGTCGGGCAGGTCTCTTGGTTTTTGAACTCAGCGCCTTACGGCATGGTTCTGCCGACAAGCTCATCAATACAAAAGAACTAGATCTCGATAGCGCCATCGTTAAGGCGCTGAGATTCCAGGAGTCCGGCCATCCCTGGCTGTTCTTCCCTTTTTTCGAGTCCTACGTCCATTCGGAGTATCTCAAGATCGCAGCCGTTTACCGGAAGAAGCATCCCTCGCCAACTCCATCGGTCGACTTTGGAAGCATGCCGGACTTTCAGGAGGAGATGGCGGCTTACGCGGCAGAAGTGGCAAAACGAATGGAGCAGCTACAGCATCGCTATGGCGGCTAAGGCATTTTCTGCTTATGCCGCGTCATTTCTCTGGGCATTGGTCTCGCGCGATTTGCCTCGTCACTGCAGCAGGGACCCGTTTGGTCCGTAGCGCCCATTCTCCGGGTTACATTCGATGACGATCAAGAAAAACTGGCTGAATCAAGCGGCCATCACGACCGGCTTTATCATCGGAGGTGTTGTCCTTCTCCTTCTAGCGATAGCGGTGCATGAGGGCGCGATGTTCCTGCCTGCCGGCGGTTCAAAGTACGGCCCCCCAACCGCGTGGATCGTCCTGTCGATTGATTCGCCATTCGTCCGCTTGGTCAGCGCGATTGGGTTTTTCTGCGCAGGTTTGCTGCTGTTCGTTCTGGCTTACAAAAACCACAAGCACCATGGAAAGCGGGCTACCCAAGGGGCCCGGTTTTCTTCGAGGTAGTACCGGTACATCTGCCCCTGCAGTGTTGCCCTAGGCTTCTTCACTCGGCAACGGCGCCAGCAGCGCTGCGATGTCCGATTCGCCGAACTTGGCGCTGCCTTCGAAATCCTCTGAAAGTATCCCGGCGGCGAGTTCGGCTTTCTTTTCCTGCAGGGCGAGGATTTTTTCCTCGATGCTGCCGGCGACCACCAGTTTGTAGACGAACACCGGCTTGTCCTGCCCGATGCGGTGGGCGCGGTCGGTGGCCTGGTTTTCGGCGGCGGGGTTCCACCACGGGTCGTAGTGGATGACGGTGTCGGCGGCGGTGAGGTTGAGGCCGACGCCGCCGGCTTTCAGGCTGATCAGGAAGATCGGGACTTCGCCGTTCTGGAAGCGCTGGATGGGCGTTTGCCGGTCGCTGGTCTGGCCGTCGAGGCGGACGAAGGCGAGTTTTTCGCGTTCGAGTTCGGCTTCGATCAGGTCGAGCATGCCGGTGAATTGCGAGAAGAGGAGGACGCGGCGGCCTTCGTCGATCATCTCGGGCAGGACGTCCATCAGCAGGTCGAGCTTGGCGCGTTCGCGCACCCGGGCGGCGGCCGGCAGCTTGAGCAGGCGCGGGTCGCAGCAGACCTGGCGGAGCTTGAGCAGGGCGTCGAGGATGACGATCTGGCTGCGCGCGAAGCCCTTGGCGGAGATCGCGTCGCGCACCTGCTTGTCCATCGCGCTGCGCACGGTTTCGTAGAGGTCGCGCTGCGCGCTGGCGAGCTGGACGGCGCGCACAATGGTGGTTTTCGGCGGCAGGTCGCGCGCCACGTCGTCCTTGCGCCGGCGCAGGATGAAGGGGCGGATGCGGCGCGCGAGCAGTTCGCGGCGCAGGGTGTTGCCGTGCTTTTCGATCGGCGTGCGCCAGGCGCTGGTGAACTGGCGGTTGTCGCCGAGGAAGCCGGGCAGCAGGAAGTCGAACTGCGCCCAGAGTTCGCCGAGATGGTTTTCCAGCGGCGTGCCGGTCAGGCAGAGGCGATGCCGGGCGCGCAGCTTGCGCACGACGACGGCGGCCTTGCTGGCGGCGTTCTTGACGGTCTGCGCTTCGTCGAGGATGAGCAGGTGCCAGTCCTGCGCGGTGAGGACTTCCTCGTCGCGCCAGAGCAGCGGGTAGGTGGTGAGGCAGACGTCGTGTTCGGCGATCCGGTCGAAGTGCAGCGCGCGGTCCTTGCCGTGCAGGGCGAGCACGCGCAGGCCAGGCGCGAAGCGTTCGGCTTCGCGCTGCCAGTTGAAGACGAGCGAGGTCGGGAGGACGATCAGCGCGGGCCGGTCGAGCCGCCCGGCTTCCTTTTCGAGCAGCAGGTGGGCCAGCGTCTGCGCCGTCTTGCCGAGCCCCATGTCGTCGGCGAGGATGCCAGCGAGGCCGTGCCGGCGCAGGTGTTGCAGCCAGTCGAGGCCTTCCTGCTGGTAGGGGCGCAGTTCGAGCGCGAGGCCGGCCGGCGGCGTCGCCCGTTCCGGCTCGCGCGCGCCGGGCAGCGTGGCGGCGAAGCGCTGCACGGCGTCCAGTCCTTCGCTGCGCCAAGGGCCGCTGTCGACGATGCCGGCGAGGCGCTCGGCGTCGAATTTCGAGATGCGCAGCTTGCCGTCGGCGGGCAGCGTGTCGAAGAGGTCGATCAGGGTGCGCGCCAGCGGCTTGAGGCGGCCGGCCGGGACGGCGAAGCGCCGGTTCTCGGGGTCGCTGAGGACGACGCGTTCCTCGTCGTGGATGTCGGCGAGGTCGCCGGCGTCGAGCCAGCGTGGGTCGCGCTGGAAGAGGGCGTAGAGCAGGGGCGCCAGTTCGATGCGCTGGCCTTCGACCTCGATGCCGAGCGTGACGTCGAACCACGGGTTGCCGTCCTCGGGCAGCGGGCCGATATCGAGGTCCCATTCGCCCGTTTCCTGCAGATGGTGCCGGAAGTCGCCGGGGAAGTCGATCTCCCAGCCGCTTTCGCGCAGGCGCGGTGCGAGTTCGCCGAAGAAGCGCGTCCACGCGTCTTCGCTCTCCAGACCGAGCAGGCCCTCGGGGGCGGCGCTGCCGTAGAAGTGCAGGGCGTGGCGTGGCGGCGGGGCGAAGCCGAGGAGCTTCAGTTCGGCGAGGTATTGCTGTTCTTCGGCGCTGCGCCGCTTGATGCGCACCGCTTCGCCGTCGGGCAGGGTGGCGAATTCGGCGCTGTCGTGCGGGGCGACGGTGACGCCGGCGTAGTCGAAGTCGACCAGCGCGTAGTCGTAGGCGACCTGCCCGTAGCTCGCCGCGTACTGGCGATGCGGGGTGAGGCCCCAGAGGTTGGCGGTGCGCAGGCGCAGGACGGGAATCGGCGCGGCTTCGATCTGGCGGATGGGGCGCCCGCTCTCGCGGCGCGGCGAGGGCAGGTGCGGCGCGGTTTCGCGCAGCACTTCGGCGACCACGGCGACGTCGACCGGCGTCAGCGCGGGCAGGGTGAGCAGGCGCGAGAGCACGCCCGGCGGCGCGTCGCTGTGCAGGACGCCGGCCTGTCCGAGGCGGGTGTCGATGTACCAGGGCGGTTCGGTCGGGGCGATGTGCGAGGCGGCCGGGTTGGTCAGCAGGCGGGCGCGCAGCAGTTCGCCCTCGTCGCTTTGCCAGTCGAGGATCGCCGGGCGCTCGGGCGCCGGGGCGAGCGGCTGGTAGGGCGCGTTGGCGCGATTGGCGGCGTTGCCGAAGTAGGCGCGGCCGGTGGCGACGACGTGCGCGAGGAGTTCGGCGCCGTCCCTGCCGGTCAGGGCGATGTCGCCGTGCAGGCCGTGGCGGCCGGTCATGCGCAGGATGAGGCGGAAGATGTCGAGGTCGATCTCGTCGACGAACTGCGGCGGCGCGACGAGCGCCCGCTCGAGGTTGTTCCAAACTGCGGTGGTGGCGTTGCGCCGGTGGTCGGCGTCGATGCGGCCTTTCAGCAGGTGCAGGTGCAGGCCGTTGTGCCAGGGGTTGGGGGCGATGACGTAGTAGATCGCCTGCGTCGAGCGGACGCCGCCCCCGGCCTTCGCGCGCGGCTGCCGGCCGGTGGCCGCGCGCAGGGCCTCGGCCCATTGCACGACTTCCGGGTTGATGCGCGGCGCCTTGTCGCGTTCGCGCAGCGCCACCAGCATGACCGCGGCCGCGTGCTTGCAGGCGTAGCCCACCGGACACGAGCAGGTCGGCTCGATCAGCCAGCGCTGGCCGACCTCGGCGAACATCGGGGCGTTGGCGACGAAACCGATGTCGACTGCGTAAGGCTGCGGGCTGCTGCCCTGGACGGTGGCCTCGATGCGGCCGGCGTCCATGCGCAGGTGGCTCACCCGGTGCAGGTAGTCCTGCGCCTTGCGCAGGGTGGCGGCGGTGAACAGTTGCCTGACGTCGGTTTCGGTGTAGCTGCGGGTGGGCTGGGGGATGGTCATCTCTGCTTCGGTGGCTGACGGCCGGCTGCAAGCGCGCCGTTCTTGCCGACGATGCCCGGCGCGCCGCGCAAGGCACGGCCGGGCGATTGGGTGCGGCGCTTTCCGGCGGCGCCGGTCAGTGCGCGGCGTGTCTCGACAGCGCGACGGTCCGGTTCATGATGTTGTCGACCCACACCATGGCCAGCGCCGAGAGCAGGAAGACGACATGGATGATGACCTGCCACATGATCGTGTGCTGCGTCAGGTTGGCGGCGTTGATGAAGGTCTTCAGCAGGTGGATCGACGAAATGCCGATGATTGCCGTCGACAGCTTGATCTTGAGCACGCCGGCATTGACGTGCGAGAGCCATTCCGGCTGGTCCGGGTGGTTGTCGAGGTCGAGGCGCGAGACGAAGGTTTCGTAGCCGCCGATGATGACCATGATCAGCAGATTGGCGATCATCACGACATCGATCAGGCCGAGCACGACGAGCATGATCTCGGTCTCGTTGACGTGGCCGCCGCCGGCGAAGGTGTTGCCGACGAGGTGCCCCAGTTCGACCATGAACAGATAGACATAGACCGCCTGCGCGACGATCAGGCCGAGGTAGAGCGGAGCCTGCAGCCAGCGGCTCCAGAAGATGAACATTTCGAGTCTCGCTACCGTGGGTTTCATTGGATTTTCGCAGGATGGTGGGAAGGTCCGGGGGCGGGATTTTACCATCAATCGAAAGCCCTACTTATGCTGCGCTGCAGCGAATCGATGTAAGCGGTGTGTAAGATTGAAAGGGTCTAATCCGCTGCGTTTCGCGTGATCCAGGGTCGTTCGGCAAGCGTGTCGTGTTCCGCTCGCCTCACGCGGCAAAAAGGGGGGTGCCCCCGGTTCCTTTAGTGCTTCGACTGCTTGAATCGTTCAATGAATACCGCACAGGAGATGGAATATGTCCCAGAATGAATCCGCACAAGCCGTACAGGTTTTTGAGCCCGCCGCCGATTTCGTCAAGCAGGCGACCATCGCCGGCATGGATGCTTACAAGGCTCTGTGCGCCGAGGCGGAAAAAGACTATGCGGGCTACTGGGCACGCCTGGCGCGCGAGCACGTCACCTGGAAGCAGCCCTTCACGCAGGTGCTCGACGAATCCGAAGCCCCCTTCTTCAAATGGTTTGCCGACGGCAAGCTGAACGTTTCCTACAACTGCCTCGACCGCAACGTCGAAGCCGGCCTCGGCGACAAGGTCGCGATCATCTTCGAAGCCGACGACGGCACGGTGACCAACGTCACCTACAAGCAGCTGCTCGCCAAGGTCTCCCAGTTCGCCAACGTGCTGAAGTCGCGCGGCGTCAAGAAGGGCGACCGCGTCGTCATCTATCTGCCGATGTCGGTCGAAGGCATCATCGCCATGCAGGCCTGCGCCCGCATCGGCGCGATCCACTCGGTCGTCTTCGGCGGCTTCTCGGCGCAGTCCGTGCGCGACCGCATCAACGACGCCGGCGCCGTCATGCTGATCACCTCCGACGGCCAGTGCCGCGGCGGCAAGGCCCTGCCGCTCAAGCCGATCGCCGACGAAGCGCTGGATAACGGCGCCTGCCCGTCGATCAAGAACGTCATCGTCTGGAAGCGCACCGGTGCCGACACCAATATGGTCGCCGGCCGCGACACCTGGTGGCACGACGCCGTCGCCGGCCAGTCCGAAACCTGCGAACCGGAGTGGGTCGAAGCCGAACATCCGCTCTTCCTGCTCTACACCTCGGGCTCGACCGGCAAGCCGAAGGGCGTCCAGCACTCGACCGGCGGCTACCTGCTGCACGCCGTGCTGACCATGAAGTGGACCTTCGACCTCAAGCCGAACGACGTCTTCTGGTGTACCGCCGACATCGGCTGGGTGACCGGCCACACCTACATCACCTACGGCCCGCTCGCCTGCGGCGGCACCGAAATCGTCTTCGAAGGCGTGCCGACCTATCCGGACGCCGGCCGTTTCTGGAAGATGATCCAGGACCACAAGGTCAGCATCTTCTACACCGCGCCGACCGCCATCCGCTCGCTGATCAAGGCCGCCGACACCAACCCGGCGACGCATCCGACCAAGTACGACCTGTCGTCGCTGCGCCTGCTCGGCTCGGTCGGTGAACCGATCAACCCGGCCGCCTGGCAGTGGTACTACGACAACGTCGGCGGCGGTCGCTGCCCGATCGTCGACACCTTCTGGCAGACCGAGACCGGCGGCCACATGATCACGCCGATGCCGGGCGCGACGCCGCTGGTGCCGGGTTCCTGCACGCTGCCCTTCCCGGGCATCCAGGCCGCCATCGTCGATGAGACCGGCACCGAGCTCGACTGGGGCAAGGGCGGCATCCTCGTCGTCAAGAAGCCGTGGCCGGCGATGATCCGCACCATCTGGGGCGATCCGGAGCGCTTCAAGAAGTCCTACTACCCGGACGACTTCAACGGCAAGCTCTACCTCGCCGGCGACGGCGCGACGCGCGACGCGAAGACCGGTTACTTCACGATCACCGGCCGTATCGACGACGTGCTGAACGTTTCCGGCCACCGCATGGGCACGATGGAAATCGAGTCGGCGCTGGTCTCGCACCCGATGGTCGCCGAAGCGGCCGTGGTCGGCCGTCCGGACGACCTGACCGGCGAAGCGATCTGCGCCTTCGTCGTGCTCAAGGGGGCCCGTCCGACCGGCGACGACATCAAGCGCATCGTCAAGGAACTGCAGGATCACGTCGGCAAGGAAATCGGCCCGATCGCCAAGCCGAAGGACATCCGCTTCGGCGAGAACCTGCCGAAGACGCGTTCCGGCAAGATCATGCGCCGCCTGCTGCGTTCGCTGGCCAAGGGCGAGGAAGTCACGCAGGACACCTCGACGCTGGAAAACCCGGCGATCCTCGAGCAGCTCAAGCAGCCCGCCGGCTGATCGGTCCGGCCCGCCGCGCTGGCGTGGCGGGTCCATGTTTCGGAGTGGCAGGAGACACGCCTCCCGCGGCATCGGCGCCCAGCGCAGATGCCGTGAGGCAAGGCAAAATAGCGGCATCGAAGACCGCACCAAACAGGCCGGCGCCGAACAAGCGCCGGCCTGTGCTTTTGGGTTCAGGGAGTAGGCATGAGCAACAACGCGACACAGCTGCTGGTTTCGGCGACCATCGAATTCCTGCGCCGGCATCCCCCGTTCGACCGCATGGAGCCGGAGGCGCTGCAGTTCCTGGCCGAGCACCTTAAGCTCGCCTATTACCCGAAGGAGGCGCAGGTGCTGACGCCGGAAATGGGCGTCGCGCGCACCTTCTACATCCTGCAGCGCGGCAAGGTGCTGGCCCGTCAGGCCGGCGAGATCAGCGTCGTCGAGTACTCGTCGATGACGCTCGGACCGGGCGAGGGTTTCCCGATCGGCTCGGTCACCGCGCAGCGTCCGTCGACCAACGCCTACGTCGCGCTCGAGGACGTCTTCTGCTACGAACTGCAGGCCGACGATTTCTTCAAGCTGATGCAGAAGAGCACGGTCTTCAACCTCTTCTGCACGCAATACATCGCGAGCCTGCTCAACCAGTCGCGCCAGCAGCTGCAGGTGCAGTTCGCGCAGCGCGCCGCCGAGCAGCAGACGATGAATTCGCCGCTCGCCAGCATCGTCAAGAAGGCGCCCATTTCCGTGTCGCCGGATACGCCGATCCGCAAGGTGGTCGAGGTGATGGCGGCCGGCCACATCGGGTCGATGATCGTCGTCGACGAGGCCGAGCAGCCGGTCGGCATCTTCACGCAGTCCGACGTGCTGAAGCGCATCGTGCTGCCCGGCATCGCGCTCGATGCGCCGATCCAGTCGGTGATGTCGCCGGCGCCGCATACGCTGCCGATTTCGTCGAACGCCTACGACGCCGCGCTGGCCATGGCCATGCACGGCATCCGCCACGTGCTCGCGGTGGACGAGGGCGGGCGTCTGAAGGGCGTCGTTTCCGAGCGCGACCTGTTCACGCTGCAGCGCGTCGGCCTGCGCCAGATCCGCCAGACGATCGACACCGCAGCCAATCTCGACCAGCTGTTGCAGGCCAGCCAGGACGTGCGCCAGCTGTCGCTCAACATGCTCGCGCAGGGCGTCGGCGCCGAGCAGATCACGCAGTTCATCTCGGCGCTCAACGACACGCTGACGCGCCGCATCATCCAGATCAACCTCGAGAACCATGACCTCTACGGCATCGAGTGGGCCTGGCTGTCCTTCGGCTCGGAGGGGCGCGACGAGCAGACCTTCAGCACCGATCAGGACAACGGGATCGTCTATGTGTGCACCGACATCATGGACCGCGAGCAGACGCAGCTGCGCCTGCTGGAGTTCGCGCGCGACGTCAATCACGACCTAGACAAGTGCGGCTTCCCGCTGTGCCAGGGCAAGATCATGGCGAGCAACCCGGAGCTGTGCCTGACCATCGAGGAGTGGGAGGAGAAGTTCGGGCGCTGGATCCGCACGCCGGAGCCGCAGGCCCTGCTCAACGCGACGATCTTCTTCGACTTCCGTCCGCTGTTCGGCCAGTTCAATCTGGCCAACCGCCTGCGCCTGTCGCTGCTGCGCCAGACGCGCACGAACGGCGTGTTCCGCCGCATGATGGCGCAGAACGCGCTGTCGGTTTCGCCGCCGCTCGGCAAGATTCGCGACTTCATCACCGACGCCGATCCCGAGCGTCCCGGCACCATCGACCTCAAGAAATTCGGCGCCCGCCTGTTCATCGACGCGGCGCGCATCTTCGCGCTCGCGCACAACGTTTCGGCGACCAACACGGTGCAGCGCCTCAAGCTCTCGGCCGGGCCGATGAACGCGCCGGCCGACGAGGTGGCGGCGATCATCGAGGGCTTCAACTTCATCCAGCTGCTGCGCCTTCGCCACCAGCACTTCGAGCAGGAGCACGGGCGCGAGGGCGACAATTCGGTGCGCCCGGACGAGCTCAACGAACTCGAGCGGCGCATCCTCAAGGAAGCCTTCCGGCAGGCGCGCAAGCTGCAGCAACGTCTGAAGCTCGACTATCAGGTGTGACGCGATGAACTGGATCGCCAAACTCTTCAACGGCGGGCCGAAGCCGCCGCCCATCGTGCTCACGCCCGCGCAGCAGGAGGCGATCGCCGCCTGGCGCAAGACGCCGGCCCCCGACCTGACGCGCTCGCACTACCGCAGCCGCTACGTCGTCGTCGACGTCGAGGCGAGCGGCCTGAACATGAAGAAGGACCGCCTGATCTCGATCGGCGCGCTGGCCGTCGTCGACGGCGTGATCGACTTTTCCGACGCCTTCGAGGTCGTGCTCAGGCAGGACGTGGTGAGCACCCACGAGAACATCCTGATCCACGGCATCGGCGGTTCGGCGCAGAGCGAAGGGGTCGATCCGCCCGACGCGCTGATCGCCTTTCTCCAGTACCTCGGCAAGTCGCCGCTGGTGGCCTATCATGCGCTCTTCGATCAAAGCATGATCGAGCGGGCGCTGAAGGAATATCTGGGATTCGATCTCGGGCAGACGTGGATCGATCTGGCCTGGGTGATGCCCGATCTCTTCCGCGACCTGATCAACGCCCAGGTGGGACTCGACGATTGGCTGAAACTCTTCGACATCGAAAACATCCTGCGTCACAACGCGGTTTCCGACGCCTACGCCACGGCCAAGCTGCTGCAGGTGGCGCTGGCGCGCGGCATGCAGCGCGGCGCGGAAACGCCGAACAGCTTCGTCGAACTGGAGCGTGCGCGGCGCTGGATGCGGCGCGCCAGCTGACGGCGGGCCGGGCGTGAGCGCATGACCGCATGACTGACTTCGCCGCCCAGCTGCGCCGCTACTACGTCCTGTATACGGGCGGCTTCCTCGCGTTCATCGTATTGCTCGGCGTGCTCGAACGCTTCGGCATGCCGCCGCGCTGGATCGGCTACGCCTTCCTGTTCCTGACCATCATCCTGTACGCGACGATCGGCATCCTGGCGCGCACGGCGAACATCTCCGAGTACTACGTCGCCGGGCGCCGCGTGCCGGCGCTGTTCAACGGCATGGCGACCGGCGCCGACTGGATGAGCGCCGCGTCCTTCATCGGCCTCGCCGGCACCCTCTATCTTTCCGGCTATCAGGGGCTCGCCTACGTGATGGGCTGGACCGGCGGCTACGTGCTGGTGGCGCTGCTGCTCGCGCCCTACCTGCGCCGCTTCGGGCAATTCACCATCCCGGATTTCCTCGGCGCGCGCTACGGCGGCAACGGCGCGCGCCTGGTCGGCGTCTTCGCCACCGTCCTCGCTTCCTTCGTTTACGTCGTCGCGCAGATCTACGGCGTCGGCGTCATCACCAGCCGTTTCGTCGGTCTGCAGTTCGAGATCGGCGTCTTCGTCGGCCTCGCCGGCATCCTCGTCTGCTCCTTCCTCGGCGGCATGCGCGCCGTGACCTGGACGCAGGTGGCGCAGTACGTGATCCTGATCGTCGCGTACATCGCGCCGGTCGCGATGCTCTCGTACAAGGTCACCGGCGTGCCGGTGCCGCAGGTGGTGTACGGCCAGGTGCTGCAGAAGGTGCAGGGGCTGGAGGAGCAGATTTTCGACCGGCCGGCCGAGGTCGAGGCGCGCCGGCTGTTCCGCGTCCGCGCCGACGAGTACTACGACCGGGTGGCGCGCCTGCCCGTTTCGCTGGACGAGGAAAAGCAGCGTCTCGCGCAGCGGATCAACGAGCTGCGCAGCAGCACGGCGCAGATGCGCGACGTCATCGTGCTCGAAAAGGAGCGCCGCGAGATGCCGAAAACGCCCGACGCCGCGCACGAGCGCTGGGACGCGGCGATGCGCGCGGCGGCCGAGCGGGGGGCGGAGCCGGTACACCATTCGACGGCCTTTCCCGGCCGCGACGAGGCGGCGAGCAACACGGTGCGCCTGAATTTCCTGACGCTGGTGTTCTGCCTGATGGTCGGCACGGCGGCGCTGCCGCACATCCTGATCCGCTACTACACGACGCCGACGGTGCGCGAGGCGCGCAGTTCGGTGAGCTGGTCGCTGTTCTTCATCCTGCTGCTCTACCTGACGGCGCCGGCCTATGCGGTGTTCGCCAAGTTCGAAATCTATTCGCATCTGGTCGGTACCAGCATTGCGCAACTGCCCGGCTGGGTCAGCGCCTGGGGCAAGATCGGGCTGGTCTCGATCGAGGACATCAACCACGACGGCATCCTGCAGCTGGCCGAGCTGGCGCTCAATCCCGACGTGATCGTGCTCGCCACGCCGGAGATCGCCGGTCTGCCCTACGTCATTTCCGGGCTGGTCGCCGCCGGCGCGCTGGCCGCCGCGCTGTCGACCGCCGACGGCCTGCTGCTGACGATCGCCAGCGCGCTCTCGCACGACGTCTATTACAAGATGTTCCGTCCCGCCGCGACGACGCAGTGGCGGCTCGTCGTCTCGAAGTCGGTGCTCCTCGTCGTCGCCGTCCTCGCGGCGACGGTCGCCTCGCAGAAACCCGCGACCATCCTGTTCATGGTCGCCTGGGCCTTCTCGCTGGCCGGCGCGGCCTTCTTCCCGGCCCTCGTGCTGGGAATCTTCTGGAAGCGGGCGAACAAGGCGGGGGCGGTCAGCGGCATGATCATCGGCCTGCTGGTCACCATGATCTACATGGTGCGCGTCCATTTCGACGCGATCCCCTGGCTCGGCATCCACGGCATCGCGATGGAGCCCTGGCTCGGCATCCAGTCGACGTCGGCCGGCATCTGGGGCGTGATGATCGGGTTCGTGACCATCGTCGTCGTCAGCCTGCTGACGCCGGCGCCGGGACGCGAGGTCCAGGACTTCGTCGAGGAAGTCCGCTATCCCGAGAGCGAATCCGCCGAGCGGCCATGATGCGCGCGATTTTCCGGCGGCCTTCCGAGGAGTCCTGAACATGCAGCTTGCCGAGAAACGAAAGGCCTACTGGCGGCGCAACCTGCGCATGACGGCTTTGCTCCTGCTCATCTGGTTCGCCGTGACCTTCGTCGCCAGCTACTTCGCGCGCGAGCTCAACGAATTCAGTTTTCTCGGCTTCCCGCTCGGCTTCTACATGGGCGCCCAGGGCTCGCTGATCATCTATCTCGCGATCGTCTGGTACTACGCGCGCTACATGAACAAACTCGATCGGGAATTCGGCTTCGAAGAGGGCGGCTGAGCACGGACGGTCGCACGGCGCATCCGACCGGCACCGCCGGGCGGCCCTGTCGCCGGCTCGGCGGAAGCGCTGCGCGGTGGAGGACGCGCCGCAGCGCCTCAGAAGGGAAGTTCGCTGTGCAGGTGCGCGAGGTCGCCGCGGCCGGTGTCGCGGATCAGCTGGTTGGCGCGTTTCGGCTCGAAAGTCCGGAGCCGTCGGACGATCTCGGCGACACGCTCGGGGTTCCGCGCATGGTGGTGCGCCATGCCGAGCTGGAACCACGCGTCGCCGAACATCGTCTGCCGCCGCACGTTTTCCTCGAAGGCCTGCGCGGCTTCGGCATGCTCGCCGAGCGCGGCGTGGGCCAGCCCCATGCCGTACCAGGCGCGGTCGAGTTCGGGCGCGAGGCGCACGGCCTCGCGGAAGGCGGCGATGGCGGCGCGGCGCTCGCCGTTCCGTTCGCGCACGAAGCCGAGGTTGAACCAGGCTTGGGCGCCGCCCGCGTCGAGCCGGACGGCATCCTCGAACCAGCGGGCGCTGTCCCGCGGCCGCTGCGTTTCGGCCGCTAGGAAGCCGAGCCGGCCGGCGACCGCGGCGCTCGGTGCGAGGCGGTAGAGGTGTGCGTATTCCGCGTAGGCGAGTTCGTTCTTGCCGAGAAACTGCAGCAGCCAGGCACGCGCCGCGCACCGCCACCGTTCGATCTTCATGCCGTGTTATCTCCGTTTCGCCTGATCGCCGCATCGGCGCTTCGTTTGCCCTAGAATTCTAGCTTCTTCAGCGAGGCGACATGGCTCCTATCGAACTAACGATCATCAGCATTCTGCGGGCCCTCGTCGAGGTCGCCGGCATGTCGCTGCTGGCGCAGGGCGCGCTTTTCGTGCTGGCCGGCGGCGGCCGCGAAAAGAACGCCATCTACAGGCTTTTCCGCGTCGTCACCCGCCCCGCGATCCGCTTCGTGCGCCGCATCGCGCCGCGCGTCGTCGTCGATAGACACATTCCCTTCGTCGCCTTCTTCCTGCTCTTCTGGCTATGGATTTTCCTGGCCTACGCGCGGCGCGCGATCTGCGCGGCGAACGCCTTGTCCTGCGTTTGATTCCGCCGCTTTTCCCGTTTGGTGTTCGCAAAGGCTTCTGCTAGAATGCGCGCTCTTCTGGAGAGGTGGATGAGTGGTTTAAGTCGCACGCCTGGAAAGCGTGTATAGGTTAATAGCCTATCGGGGGTTCGAATCCCCCCCTCTCCGCCAGAACAAGAAAAGCCCCGGTTATCCTTCCTGATCATCAGGTTGCGAGCGCCGGGGCTTTTCATTTGCCGAAAATCGTCTTCCGTTTTTCCGTGCTCTTCGCTCTCGAAAACTCCACATGCGCTTCGCCGAAAATTCGCGTCGAGGCGAGTCTGTCCGTCTCGTGCCGCGCGCCGTGCTCCGGGGAGGCGGAGCGCGGGGCGGCGCCGGCGCAACGCTCCACACGAAGGTCTGCGAGTCTCGATGAAACGCCATCACATTCAAGTCAATAACTACCCGAGCGCCCACAAGCCGTCGCGGGGCGCGCTGCTTTTCGTGCATGGCGCCTATACCCATTCGTCCTACTGGGAGTTCAATTTCATCCCCTTCTTCCAGGGCCACGGTTTCGACTGTTTTTCCGTCGATCTGTCGGGGCACGGGGCGAGCGCCGGTAGCGAGCGCCTGGACGAATTCGGTATCGACGACTACGCGGACGACATTGCTCATGCGGTGAACGCCATCGGCCAGCCGGTGAAGATCGTCGGGCATTCGATGGGTTGCCTGGCGACGCAGCGCTACCTCGAAAGAGGCCAGGCGCGTGCGGCGGTCTTCCTGGCGCCGGTGCCGAGCACGGGGACCGCCGGCAGCGCGATGCAGCTGGCGCTGCGCTATCCCCAGTATTTCGAAGTCCTCGAAGAAGTCGTCAGCGGCGTCTTTTCCGAGGAGAACAACGATCTCATGGCGAAGATCTATTTTTCTCCCGACGCGACCGGCGACGACGTGCTGGAGTTCCTGCCGACGATCGGCCCGGAATCCCAGCAGGCGGTGATGGAAATGGCGATGCTCGCGACCCGTCCGCGGGTCGGGCGCCAGAAATTGCCGGTGCTGGTGATCGGCGGGGAGAACGACGCGATCTTTCCTTCCTCCCATCTCTTCTTCACGGCGCTCCCCTGGCAGGCCGAGGTGATCCGCGTGCCGGAGGCCGGCCACATGCTGCCGATCGACACCCACTGGCAGCGCGTCGCGACGCATATTCTGGAGTGGGTCGTTCGGGAGTGAGGCGTGGCGGGGGAAGGGGGCGGGAGTTTCCCGCCGGCGACCCGGCGGGGGAATCCCCGTCGAAATCCTGCGCGGCGATTGCTCCCGGCGTTTCCGGATAAAGAATGCCCGATGAGTTTCATCGGGCGTTTTTCTTTGCCGCCGGTCGGCGCGGCGGCCCGTCGTCAACGGGAATTCATCGCGCGGGCGTCCGGATCGTCCGGGCGCTCTTCGATGATCCACCAGGCGTACATCAGGCTGGCGTCGGAAAACTCGCGCCCGCTCTCGGTGTCGCGCCACCATTCGAAGGAGCGCGCGTCGGCGCCGACGAATTCCCAGACCTGCGTTTCGCCGGAGCACAGGCCGATCAGATAGCGTCGGCCGGGAATGGGGGAGGTGGTCACGGGGCCTCGTGAATGAATGCGCTTGCGCCGATTCTAGCGCGCCGTGCGCCAAAAGGTCGCGGGCGGGGCGTCTGCTATACTCCGGACTCCCCGAAACGCCCGCCGATTCAAGGTCAGACCATGAAATACCGGATCATTCCCGTCACTCCCTTCGAACAGAATTGCAGCCTGCTGTGGTGCGAGGAAACCGGCAAGGCGGCGGTCGTCGATCCGGGCGGCGATCTGTCGCGCATCCTGCGCGCGGTCGAGGAAAACGGCCTGACGCTCGAGAAGATCCTCGTCACGCACGGCCATATCGATCATGCCGGCGGGGTGGCCGAACTCGCCGAACGGCTGACGCTGCCGATCGAGGGGCCGCAGCGCGAGGACCAGTTCTGGATCGACGGCATGCCGCAGCAGAGCAAGATGTTCGGCTTCCCCAACGTGCGTTCCTTCGTGCCGGATCGCTGGCTGGAGCAGGGCGACACGGTGCGCTTCGGCAACGTCGAAATGGGCGTCCTGCATTGCCCGGGCCACACGCCGGGCCACGTCGTCTTCTTCCACGCGCCGAGCCGGCTGGCGATCGTCGGCGACGTGCTGTTCCAGGGCTCGATCGGCCGCACCGATTTCCCGAAGGGCGATTTCGATACGCTGATTGCGTCGATCCACGGCCGCCTCTGGCCGCTCGGCGACGACGTCGCCTTCATTCCCGGCCACGGGCCGATGTCGACGATCGGCCAGGAGCGGCGCAGCAATCCTTTCTGCGGCGACTGACGCCGGTAAGGCGCAGGCCGCGCCGGCTTCCCCGCCGGGCGGCGCTGTTCAAGTATTGGTGCGGGCGAACAGGGCGGCGAATTCGTCGGCCGGCAGCGGTCGGCTGAAGTAGTAGCCCTGGATCTCGTCGCATCCGGCGCCGCGCAGGAATTCCATCTGGGCCGCCGTCTCGACCCCCTCGGCGATGACCGACAGACGCAGGTTCTTGGCCATGCTGATGATGGCGCGGGCGATCGCCGAGTCGTCGGCGTCGTTCGGAATGCCGCGCACGAAAGACTGGTCGATCTTCAGGTTGTCGATCGGGAAACGCTTCAGGTACGAGAGGCTGGAATAGCCGGTGCCGAAGTCGTCGAGCGACATCAGGATGCCGGCGTCGGCGAACTGGCTCATCATCTCGACCACCGATTCCACGTTGTGCATCAGCATGCTCTCGGTGATTTCGAGTTCGAGCGCTTCGCTCGGGATGCCGTGGCGGGCGAGGATGGAGAGGACGGTCTGCGGCAGGGTGGTGCTGAACTGGCGCGCGGACAGGTTGACCGCCACGCGCACCGGCGGCAGTCCCTGCTCGATCCAGGCGCGGATCTGCCGGCAGGCGGCGTCGATCACCCAGGCGCCGATCGGGATGATGAGGCCGGTTTCCTCGGCGACCGGAATGAAGTCGGACGGCGCGATCATGCCGCGCTCCGGGTGGTTCCAGCGCAGCAGCGCCTCGGCGCCGGTGATGCGGTTGCTGTCGAGGTCGAGCTGCGGCTGGTAGTGCAGCAGGAACTCGCCGCGTTCGAGCGCGCGGCGCAGGCCGCCTTCGAGCTTGAGCTGCTCGAAGGAGCGCAGGTTCATTTCGTGCGAGTAGAAGAGATGGGCGCTGCTGCCCAGCTTCTTGGCGCGGTACATCGCCACGTCGGCGTTCTTGAGCAGCGTTTCGGTGTCGCGCCCGTCGTCCGGGAAGATGCTGATGCCGATGCTCGCCGAGAGCATGACCTCGTGCTTGTCGACGAAGAAGGGTTCGGCGATTGCGGCCAGCAGTTTCTGGGCGACGTGGCCGGCGTGTTCGCGGCGGCTGATGTCGAGCAGGGCGATGACGAATTCGTCGCCGCCCAGGCGGCAGACGACGTCCTCCTTGCGCAGCGACATCGACAGGCGGCGGCCGACCTCGCGCAGCACGTTGTCGGCCGGCGTGTGGCCGAAGGAATCGTTGATGTTCTTGAAGCGGTTGAGGTCGAGGAAGAGAACGGCGCCGTGGCTGTGGTTGCGGTGCGCCTCGCTGAGCGCGTGTTCGAGCAGGCTGTAGAAGAGCGGCCGGTTGGGCAGGCCGGTCAGCGGGTCGTAGTAGGCCAGCCGGTGGATCTGGCGCTCGGCTTCCTTGCGCTCGGTGATGTCCGAAAAGACGATGAAGTGGTGGCTCGGCCGCCCCTTGGCGTCCTGCACCGAACTGATCGTCGCCCAGCCCGGAAACGACTCGCCGTTGCGGCGCTGGAACTGCAGCTCGCCGCGCCACTGGCCGGTGCCTTCGATCTCGTCGCGGATTTCCGGGCGCGCCAGAGCGTCGACGCCCTGCGTGAAGAAGCAGTCGGGCGAGCGTCCGCGCAGCTCGCTCTCGGTGAAGCCGGTGAGCGCGGCGACCGCGTTGTTGGCCGAGACGATTTTTCCGCCGGCGTCGGTCACCAGGATCGCTTCGCCGTTGTGTTCGAAGATGCGCGCGTGCAGGCGCAGGGTTTCCTCGGCGGCCAGCTGGCCGGAGATGTCGACCACGTAGCCGATCAATCCGATGAAGTTGCCGAGTTCGTCGCGCGCGACGGAAAGCGAGACGCTGGCCCAGAAGACTTCGCCCGACTTCTTGCGCCGGCGCACGGTCATCTCGTGGCTGCCGTTCTCCAGGAAGGCGTTGAAGAAGGGGTCGTCGGCTTCGTCCTCGTCCCCGTCGGCGTAGAGCGCGAGGATGTGCTGGCCGACGATTTCCTGCGCGCTGTAGCCGAACAGCACGGCGGCGCCGTGGTTCCAGCCGGTGATGTAGCCGTCGGTGTCCATCGTGATCACCGAGTCGCGGATCTGGTCCAGCATCTGCGTCTGCCGCCGCACCTCCGCCTCGCTCGCGCCGAGCGCGCTGACCCGCCGGTCGTGGGAAAGGCGCGCGTGCAGCATGCCGGCGAGCAGCGAGGCGAGGTCGGCGAAGCGCCGGACGGCGGCGTGGTCGTAGGGCCGCTCGGGCGCGCCGACGCCGATGAAGCCGAGCACTTCTTCGCGGAAGACGAGCGGGAAGCCGAGCCGTTCGGGCGCGTTGCCGTCCGCCGGATGGCGCGCCAGCGTGCCGCTCGCCTCGGTCGCCGTGCGCAGCGGCGCCCACGCGGCCGGTACGCCCGAGAGGGCGGCGCCGGCGAGCGCGAAGCAGCCTTCGCGGCTGCTCAGCGCGCTGCGGAAAAGCGCCGCGATGGCTTCGGTCGAAATCGGACCGTCGCGATAGAGGGTCGCGTAGTAGAGCTGTCCGGCCAGTTCGAAATCTGACGCTCCGGATGCGCCGGCATCGCATCCGGGGCTGAGGGCAGCACTGGGCTCGGGGGCCATATCCATGTCCGCTATCGTTCGTCGGTTCTAGTCGAGGTTGATCCTGCTGGCCCAGAAGAGGGCTGCGACCTGCGCCGCGGCATGGCTGGCCGGCGCGATGCCGTGCGCGGCGAAGATCGCCGCCGCCCTGGCGTGCTCTCCCGCCTCGCCGGCCTGCACCGCGGCGAGCAGTTCGCCGAGGACGCCGCGCCGTTCGCCGAGCGCCGCGGTGATCGCGTCCTGCAGCGGCAGCACGCCGAGAATCTCGTGCATCGGCAGCTTGAGCAGCACGTCGAGCAGCGAAAAGATGCCGGTCATGAAGGCCGCGTCGCCGAGTTCCGGAATGTCCGGGGGGGCGGCGAGGGCGCCGCAGAGCAGCTCCATCTGGCGGCCGCGCGCGGCGGCGAGCTGCATCAACGGATTGGGTTCGTTGTTCAGGCCGAACTGGTTGGCGTAGATCAGGAGCTGCAGCCAGCGCTGCAGCTGGCGCCGGCCGAGGATGGCGATGGCCTGGTTGAAGCTGCTGATCTGCGTCATGCCGCCGATCGCGACCGAATTGACGAGGCGCAGCAGGTTATACGAGAGCTTGGGTTCTTCGCGGAAGACTTCCTCGATCGCCCGCGTCTCGGCGTCCTGCACGACCAGGCTGAGCAGCTTGAGCATCTTGACGCGCGCGGCGTCCGGGTCCGGTGCGCGCTCGGCGTCGGGCGCCGTCAGGAAGGCGCTGTCGCACAGCGCGAAGCGCTTGGCGGCGAGCCAGTCGAACAGTTCCTGCGAGGCGACGCCGGTGGCGATCCGGCGCAGTTCCACCCGGTCGCAGTAGATCAGTTCGAGAGCCGGCAGCTCGTGGCGCGAGAACGCGGCGTCCAGCAGCAGATGGTCGAAGGCGGTCAGCGGGGCGCGGCGGATCGCGTCGGCGCGGTCGACGCGCAGGGCGAAGTGGTAGCCCCGCTTGCGCAGCGCCGCGCATTCGGCGAGCGCCGTCGGGGCGTCGATGGCGTGCTCGGGAAGGACGAAAACCGCTTGGTCGCTTCGGAATTTCTGAATAAACTCGCCCTGCACCAGCCATTCCGGCGCGATCGGCAGCAAGAGCGGTATCCTGTCGGCGAGCGGCGCAGCGCCGGATTCGGTAAAGCAATCGATGAACTCGCCGGCCGTAATACGGTCCATGGCGTCGGTCTGCCAATGCAGGGCCGACCAGGATCGCTCCGGTCCGAGCATCGGATGAAAGAAAAAATAAGGTGCGGGCATTTCCTGTTCTTGGTTTCTGCAGCTTTCGCGCGGCGCGGCGAATTGCCCGGAGGCGCCCGTGAGCGAGGCTGGACATGCTTGCCAGGGCAGATAGTAATGCGGCGACGCCCTAAAATTCAAACGACACTCACGAGAAAGAGGTAACGACATGTTGAAGGCAGCCTTTAGCCGGTTCGGCACTTATGCGCTTATGTCCTTGTTCCTCGGCGCCATTTCGCTGTCGGCGAACGCCCGCGACCTGCGCCTGGCGACGACGAGCACCGAAAACTCCGGCCTGCTGCGCGTCATCCTGCCGATCTTCGAGGCCAAGCAGGGGATCAAGGTGCATGTCGTCTCGGTCGGCACCGGCAAGGCGCTCAAGCTCGGCGAGAACGGCGACGTGGACGTCGTGCTGGTGCATGCGCGCGAGGCCGAGGACGCCTTCGTCGCGGCCGGCCACGGCGTGAACCGGCGCGACGTGATGTACAACGACTTCATCCTGGTCGGCCCGCCGAGCGATCCGGCCGGCATCCGCGGCGGCAAGGACGTGCTCGAGGCCTTCCGCCGGCTGGCGGCGGGCAAGGCGCGTTTCATTTCGCGCGGCGACGATTCGGGCACCGACAAGATGGAGCAGAGCTACTGGAAGCAGATCGGCGTCACGCCCAAGGGTACGCCCTGGCACGTTTCGGCCGGGCTCGGCATGGGCGAGGTGCTGACGATGGCCGGCGAGATGCAGGGCTACACGCTGTCCGACCGCGCCACCTACGCCGCCTACAAGGCGAAGACCGGCCTGGAAATCTCGATGCAGGGCGATCCGCGCATGTTCAATCCCTACGGCATCATGGCCGTCAATCCGAAGAAGTATCCGGACATCAACTTCGCCGGCGCGATGGCGCTGATCGAGTGGATGACCGGCGCGGAAGGACGCGCGGCAATCAGCGCCTTCAAACCGAGCGGCGAACAGCTCTTCTTCATCACGCCGGCGAAGTAAGGCAAACCCGGCTTGGAATTGCTCGAAACCACCCGCCAGGCGCTGCTTCTGCTGTTTTCCGCCGATGCCGAGCTGTGGGGCATCGTCGGCGTTTCGCTCTCCGTCTCGCTGATCGCCATGGCCGTCGCGCTGCCGGTCGGCGTCGGCATGGGCTACCTGCTCGCCAGCGTCGAGTTTCCCGGCCGGCGGCCGCTGATCGTGCTGATCCAGGGGCTGCTCGCCTCGCCGACCGTCGTTGTCGGCCTGCTGCTCTATCTGCTGCTGTCGCGGCAGGGCGCGTTCGGCCAGCTGCAGCTGCTGTTCACGCAGACGGCGATGATCGTCGGGCAGGTGCTGATCGCGCTGCCGGTGCTCATCGCCTTTTCGCTCTCTGCGCTGCAGTCGGCCGATCCGCGCGCGCGCGAGACGGCGCTTGCGCTCGGCGCCTCCGGGCCGCGCGTGGCGTGGACCATGCTCGTCGAAGTGCGTTTCGCGCTCATGGCGGCGGTGTGCAGCGCCTTCGGCCGCGTCGTCTCCGAAGTCGGCTGCTCGCTGATGGTCGGCGGCAACATCGCCGGCGTGACGCGCAACATCCCGACCGCCATCGCGCTCGAAACGAGCAAGGGCGAATTCGCGCAGGGCGTCGCGCTCGGCATCGTCCTGCTCGTCGTCGCGCTCGGGGTAAATTCGGCCTTCGCCTTCTTCCAGGGAGGCGCGCAACGATGACGCTGCTGTCGATCGCGGGGCTGGAAAAGTCCTTCGGCGAACGCCGCCTGTTCGCCATCGATAAACTGGCGCTGGCCGCCGGCGAGAGCTATGCGCTGACCGGCGAGAACGGCACCGGCAAGTCGACGCTGCTGCGCATCCTCGCCGGCATCGACCAGCCGGAGCGCGGCAGCGGCCGGTACGCCGACCGCGCCTTCGGCTGGCAACCGTATCCGGACTGGCTGCGGCACGAAGTGATCTATGTGCACCAGCAGCCGTACCTCTTTCACACCGGCGTGCTCGATAATATCGCCTACGGCCTGCGCGCCCGCGGCATCGAACGCGCCGAGCGCGAGCGGCGGGTCGCCGCCGCCGTCGCCTGGGCGCGCCTCGAACACCTGCTCGACACGCCGCCGCAGAAGCTGTCGGGCGGCGAGAAGCAGCGCGTCGCGCTGGCCCGCGCCTGGGTGCTCAAGCCGCGGGTGCTGCTGCTCGACGAGCCGACGGCCAACCTCGACGCCGAATCGCGCCAGCAGATGCTGGCGCTGGTGCGCGAGTTCTGCGGGCCGCGCACGGCCGCCGTGATCGCCTGCCACGACCGCGACGTGATCGAGCTGCCGCACATGCGCCGCCTGCACCTTGCCGGCGGCGGGATCGAAGTTTGCATGGAGAATTGCAATGCAGTTTGAAGCAGAGGCGACGGCGTCTTCCGGTTTCGGCAACTGGCAGTCCTTTTCGGTGCTCGTGGTCGACGACGAAGAGGGCATGCGCAATTTTCTCGAGCGCACGCTCAAGTCGCGCTGTGGCCTCGTCGAGTCGGTCGGCGACGTCGAGCGCGCGGCGCAGCTGATGGCGCGCCTGCACTTCGATCTCATCGTGCTCGACATCTCCCTGCCGGGAAAATCCGGCGTCGAGTGGCTGCACGAACTGCGCGAGGGCGGCTTCGTCGGCGACGTGATCCTGATCACCGCCTTCGCCGACATGGAGACGGCGATCAAGGCGCTGCGCGGCGGTGCCTCCGACTTCATCCTCAAACCCTTCCGCGTCGACCAGATCCTCAACTCGATCAAGCGCTGCTTCGAGCGCGCCCGCCTGGCGCGCGAGAACTTCGTGCTGCGCCGCGAACTGGTCAAGTTCGGCGCCGAACTGGGGCCCGAAGTGGACGGGCTGGTCGGCCATTCGCTCGCCATCCAGCACCTGCGCGGCCTGATCAAGCGCATTGCGCCGATGCCGACGACCGTGCTGCTGCAGGGCGAGTCGGGCACCGGCAAGGAAGTCGCGGCGCGCGCGCTGCACCAGATGAGTCCGCGCGCGGCGCGTCCCTTCGTGCCGGTGAACTGCGCGGCGATCGCCGCCGAGCTGATCGAGAGCGAGCTGTTCGGCCACGTGAAGGGCGCCTTCACGAGCGCCGTCGACACGCGCAACGGGTTGTTCTACTACGCGCACGGCGGCACGCTCTTCCTCGACGAGATCGGCGAACTGCCGCTCGCCATGCAGACCAAGCTGCTGCGCGTGCTCGAAGAGCGCAAGGTGCGCCCGGTCGGTTCGGAGAAGGAAGTGCCGGTCGACGTGCGCATCGTCGCCGCGAGCAACCGCGATCTGGCCGGCGAGGTCGCCGCCGGACGCTTCCGGCAGGATCTCTACTTCCGCCTCGCCGTGGTCGACATCGCGATTCCGCCGCTGCGCACCCGGCGCGAGGACATTGCCGAACTGGCCGCGCATTTCATGGCGCTGCTTTCCGCGCAGCTCGGCGTCGCGCCGCTGCCGCTCGCCCGCGAGACGCTCGACGGGCTGGCCGCCTACCCGTGGCCGGGCAACGTGCGCGAACTGCGCAACTTCGTCGAGCGCTCGCTGATCCTCGGCGGCTTCCCGGTCGAACTGCTGCCGTCCGCCGCCGTGCCGCCGGCGGACGCGGCGGCGGGCGACGAGGCGTCGACGCTCGACCTGCCGCTCGCCGAGGTCGAAAAGCGCCACATCCTGCGCGTGCTCGACGCGGCCGGCGGCAACAAGTCGGAAGCGGCGCGCCGTCTCGGCGTATCGCGCAAGACGCTCGAGCGCAAATGCGCCGAATGGCTGGAGCCGGACCTCCAGAGCCTGTCCTGATCCGCGCCATGGGGCTGCCCGCGCTGTTGCGCCCGCTGTTCGACTATTTCGGCGCCTCGGTCCGCGCCAAGCTGCTCTTCCTCGTGCTGGCGCCGCTGCTGCTCGGCTTCCCGGTGCTGATGGCGCTGGTCTGGTACTGGAGCGACAACAGCTACCAGAAACTGCTGATCTTCAAGGTCGGCAGCGATCTCGTCACGGCGCACGAATACTTCGACCGCGTGGTCAAGGGCGTCGGCACGCAAGTCGACGCGCTGGCCGCTTCGCAGCGCCTGCAGGCGGCGATCGCGAGCAAGCAGGACGCGGCGATCGCCGCCGAACTGGAAGCCGCGCGGCGGCGCAACGGACTCGACTTCATCTATCTGCTCGACCGCTCCGGCAAGGTGCGCCTCGCCGCCGCCGCGCAGCGCACGGCGGCCGACCACGCCGTCTGGCCGGTGGTGCGGGCGGCGCTGCACGGCAGCGCGGGCAGCGCCATCGACATCTACGACGCCGCCCAGCTTGCCGCCGTCGACGCCTCGCTGGCCGAGCGCGCCGGCATCAATCTGGTGCCGACGCCCAAGGCCGCGCCCGACGTGCGCAAGAGCGAGACGAGCGGCATGGTCATCCACGCCGCGGCGCCTATCGTCAATGCGGGCGAGCAGCTGATCGGCGTCGTCGAGGGCGGACTGCTGCTCAACGGCAATCTCGGCATCGTCGATGCGATCAACGCCATCGTCTACCGCGACGGTTCGCTGCCGCTGGCCAGCAAGGGAACGACGACGCTCTTCCTCGGCGACACGCGGATCGCCACCAACGTGCGCCTTTTCGAAGGCGAGCGCGCGCTCGGCACGCGCGTCTCGCAGCGCGTGCACGACCACGTCCTGACGCAGGGCAAGACCTGGCTGGACACCGCCTTCGTGGTCAACGACCTGTATGTTTCCGGCTACGAACCGGTGCTCGACAGCTTCGGCAAGCGCGTCGGCATGCTTTACGTCGGCTTCCTCGAAGCGCCGTTCCGCTCGGCCAAGGAAAACGCGCTGGCGCTGATTTTCGCGATCTTCGCGGCGATCAGCCTGATCGGCTGCGCCTGGTCGCTGAACTGGGCGCGCGGCATCTTCCGGCCGATCGAGCGCATGAACCGCACCATCGCGCGCATCGACGGCGGCGAATCCGGCGCGCGCGTCGGCGAGACGGGCAGCCGCGACGAGCTCGGCCGGCTGGCCGGCGAGTTCGATCACCTGCTCGACGTGCTGGCGCAGAAGCGCGACGAACTGCAGCGCTCGGCCGACGAGCTTGATCACAAGGTCGCGGCGCGCACGGCCGAACTGGAGGAGGCCAACGCCCACCTGCGCGTCGCGCAGCGCCAGCTCGTGATCAGCGAGAAGCTGGCGGCGATCGGCGAGCTGACGGCCGGCGTCGCGCACGAGATCAACAACCCGATCGCCGTGGTGCAGGGCAACCTCGATGTGCTGCGCGAGGAGCTCGGCCCGGCGGCGCAGCCGGTCGCCACCGAAATCCGCCTGATCGACGAGCAGGTCGACCGCATCCGCGTCATCGTCACCAAGCTGCTGCAGTTCGCCCGGCCCGGCGAGTTCGCCGGCTACGTCGAGCCGGTCGATTGCGCCGCCGTGCTCGCCGACTGCCTGGTGCTCGCCCGCCACCACCTGGGCAAGCGCAGCGTGCGTGTCGAGCAGGACTACGCGGCCACGCACTGGGTCGGCATCAACCGGCAGGAACTGCAGCAGGTGCTGATCAACCTGATCGTCAACGCCGTGCAGGCGATGCCGGACGGCGGCACGCTGACGCTCTCCGCGCGCGACTGGTACGAAGGCGGCGACGAGGGCGCCGGCGGCGGCGAGCCGGAGATCGCCCCCGCGGGCAGCGCACCGCACGGCGTGCGCATCGACGTGCGCGATACCGGCGAAGGCATCCGCCCCGAAGACCTTGACCGCATCTTCGACCCCTTCTTCACGACCAAGAAGACGCAGGGCACCGGCCTCGGCCTGTCGATCAGCTACTCGCTGATCGAACGCTACGGCGGACGCATCACCGTGCACAGCGTGCGCGGCGCCGGCGCCACCTTCTCGGTCTGGCTGCTCTGCGAACCGGAATACTCGGGGAGCGATACCGTCTGAGCGCGAAAATGCTGCGCCGCGTATTTTCCTCGGTCCGGCAAAGGCTTAAACTGTCGGGCTCCAGGGAAAATACGCGAGGGCGCCGTGTGGCGCCGTCCCGACGGACCGGCCGGGCAGGCCGGAAAAACGGGATAGACCGCTCCAACCATTTCAGATTGATGCTCATGACCGCCCCCGATTTCAACCGCCTGTTCTCCACCCGCGCCCGCGAACTGCAAAGCTCGGCGATCCGCGAAATCCTCAAGATCACCGAACTCCCCGAAGTCATTTCCTTCGCCGGCGGCCTGCCGGCCCCGGTCACCTTCCCGGTCGATGAAATGCGCGCGGCGATGACGCAGGTGCTCGCCGGCAACGGCCGTGAAGCATTGCAGTACAGCACGACCGAAGGCTACGCGCCGCTGCGCGAATGGATCGCCCGGCGCTGCAGCACGCCCGAGGCGCCGGTCGATGCCGATCAGGTGCTGATCGTCTCCGGCTCGCAGCAGGGGCTGGACCTCCTCTCCAAGGCGCTGGTCGATCCGGGCGACACCGTGCTCGTCGAAACGCCGACCTACCTCGGCGCGCTGCAGGCCTTCTCGCTGTTCGGGCCGAAGTTCATCCCGGTCGCCGCCGACGAGGACGGCCTGCTGCCCGAGTCGATGGACGAATCGATGCGCGGCGCCAAGTTCCTCTACTGTCTGCCCAACTTCCAGAACCCGACCGGCCGCCTGCTGCCGGAAGCGCGCCGCCGCCAGCTCGCGCAGCGCGCGCGCGACCTCGACCTGCTGATCCTCGAGGACGATCCCTACGGCGCGCTTTCCTACGACGGCGAAACGCCGCCGTCAATCCGCTCGCTGGCGCCCGAGCGCACGGTGTATATGGGCTCCTTCTCCAAGGTGCTGGCCCCCGGCCTTCGCCTCGGCTACGTGATCGCGCCGCCGGCGCTGCGCGCCAAGCTGGTGCAGGCCAAGCAGGCAACCGACCTGCACACCGCGACGCTGTCGCAGATGGCCGTCTATGAAGTGATCAAGGACGGCTTCCTCGATACGCACATCCCGACCATCCGCACGCTCTACCGCGACCAGTGCCAGACCATGATCGACGCACTCGAACGCCACATGCCGCAAGGCGTGCGCTGGAACCGGCCGCGCGGCGGCATGTTCCTGTGGGCCGAGCTGCCGCGCGGCATGGACGCCTCCAGGGTGCTCGCCAAGGCCGTCGAGCAGAAGGTGGCCTTCGTCCCCGGCGCGCCGTTCTTCGCGGCCGATCCGGAAATCGAATCGCTGCGTCTGGCCTTCGTCACGGTGCCGCCGCCGCGCATCGAGGAAGGCGTCGAGCGGCTCGCCGCCGTCATCCGCAGCTTCGCCTGAGCGGCGACCCGGCACGCAAGGCGCAGCGTCATCGCCTCGTCGTTGAGGCGATGGCGGCCTCTCGGGTATAGTCGCCCGGTCATCCACCCGGAATACCTTCATGCCCAACAAGACGGTCAATACCGTTCAGGAGCATCGCCTGACGCTGCCCGAGGTGCTCAAGCTGCTGGTCGCCGACGGCATCGTCGCGTCCGGTGACGCCGAAGCCCTGATCGCCGACAGCCGCCTGCGCCGCATCGAAGCGCATCCGCTGGTCGTTGTCGCCGACCAGAAGTGGAAGTCGCTGCTCGCGCCGAACCGCGCGCTGGGACTCGAAGACCTCGCCGAATGGCTGGCCGGCAAGGTCGGCCTCGACTATTTCCACATCGATCCGCTGAAGATCGACTTCACGGCGGTGACCGAAGTGATGTCCTCGGCCTACGCCACGCGCTTCGGCATCCTGCCCGTGCAGGTGACGACGCGCGAAGTGGTGGTCGCCACCACGCAGCCCTACCTGCGCGAGTGGGAAAAGGAGCTGGCGCCCATCCTCAAGAAGGAAATCCGCCGCGTCGTCGCCAACCCGGCGGACGTCGCGCGCTACCTGATCGAGTTCTACAACCTCGCGCGCTCGGTCAAGAAGGCCGCGCAGAGCGGCGGGCAGGGCGGCACCCTGTCGTCCTTCGAGCAGCTCGTCGAACTCGGGCGCGCCAACCGCCAGTACGACGCCAACGACCAGCACATCGTCAACATCGTCGACTGGCTGTGGCAGTACGCCTTCGAACAGCGCGCCAGCGACATCCACATCGAGCCGCGCCGCGAACTGGGCATCGTCCGCTTCCGCATCGACGGCGTGCTGCATCAGGTGTACCAGATCCCGATGAGCGTGATGACGGCGATGACCAGCCGAATCAAAATCCTCGGCCGCATGGACGTGGTCGAGAAGCGCCGCCCGCAGGACGGCCGCATCAAGACGCGCATGGCCGACGGGCAGGAGGTCGAACTGCGCCTGTCCACGCTGCCCACTGCCTTCGGCGAAAAGCTCGTGATGCGCATCTTCGACCCCGAAGTGCTGGTGCGCGACTTCGCCGAACTCGGCTTTTCCGACGACGACCAGGCGCGCTGGAAATCGATGGCCGAGCGGCCGAACGGCATCATCCTCGTCACCGGCCCGACCGGCTCGGGCAAGACGACGACGCTCTACTCGACGCTCAAGCAGCTGGCGACGCCCGAGGTCAACGTGTGCACCATCGAGGACCCGATCGAAATGGTCGAGGCCGCCTTCAACCAGATGCAGGTGCAGGCCGCCGTCGATCTCGGCTTCGCCGAAGGCGTGCGCGCGCTGATGCGGCAGGACCCGGACATCATCATGGTCGGCGAAATCCGCGACCTCGAAACCGGGGAAATGGCGATCCAGGCCGCGCTCACCGGCCACCTCGTGCTGTCCACGCTGCACACCAACGACGCCCCCTCGGCGATCACCCGCATGCTCGACCTCGGCGTGCCGTCCTACCTGCTGAGCGCCACCACGCTCGGCATCATGGCGCAGCGCCTGGTGCGCATCCTGTGCCCGCACTGCAAGCAGGCGCACCCGGCGACGCCCGAAGACATCGGCCTGTGGGACAAGCTGGTCGCGCCGTGGAAGGCCAACCGCCCGGCGCACTTCCACCACCCGGTCGGCTGCCTCGAATGCCGTATGACCGGCTACCTCGGCCGCGTCGGCCTCTACGAAATCCTGCTCCTGTCGCCCGACATGAAGCAGACGATCACCGACGGCGCCGAACTCGCCAAAATCCGCGAACTCGCCTACCGCGAAGGCATGAAGCCGCTGCGCATCTCCGGCGCGATGAAGGTTGCCGCCGGGCTGACGACGCTCGAAGAAGTCGTGAAGGTGGCGCCGCCGGTTGAGCAGCGCGCATGAACCGGCGCGGCGACGCCTCCGCGCTTCATGGAAAATCCCTCTTGAGGAGACGCGCATGCGCTCGACGCGCGCCAGCGCCGCCGTTGCCCGCCTGAACGCACGCAGCGCCGGACGGCACTACCTGATGGTCCTCACCGGCAGCGGCCTGTTCCTGCTGCGCGAGCGCACCGACGCCGGCGAAACGCCGCTCTGCGAACCGCTCGCGCTCGACGACTTCGTGCGTTTCGTCGACTCCCTCGGCCCGCAGAAGGCGCCCCGTGTCACGAAGAACGACGCGGCCTTTGCCAGGCAACTGGTCAGGAAGCCGAAAGCCGAATAAGGCGCAAGCCGCGCGCCAGCGAGATCGACTCGATCATGGTCGAGCGCTTTTGTCCAAGGTGCCTGGAAACCCGTTGTGCAGCGAGTTATCGTCAGCGAGGGGTGGGCCGGCGAAGGCCGGTTGCGATCCTGATCGCCATCTCGATAGCTGCGTAGCGAAAGGCAGTTGTTCGACCGTTGCATAAGGTCAACTCTGCCAAATACATCGGCTGTTCTGGTAACTCTGGTAAATAAAACTGTCCTTAAAGGATCAATAAAAAACCAGGGTTATTCAACGAAGAATACAGTCATCCGCTTGCTCATCCCTGCCAAGCTGATATACCTCGCAGCCGGGGTGCTTCTTTTATTGATGTCCATGCATTTGGCACTATGTTCCAACACATTGTCATCCGTTATTTGTTATGCGCGTTAAATGAACGCCACCAATGAACAGGGAGACAACATGGGCATCAAAATGGATAAAGCCTACGGCGCCGACGGCTCCGTACTGCATGCAGGCGCCTATGAGCGCGAGAAAGGAAATACCCCAATGCGCTGCTACGGCTGCGCCACGCAGGTTGACCACCAGCGGGCGCACATCCGTGAACTGAAGGATAAGTCGGTGCCCGTCCCGGCATTTTTCAAACTCCACAAAGGCCACCAGCACGGCCCCATCTGCCAGTTCGGAATCGACGGCAAGGTGAAGGTCATCGCCGACGAATCGCAAGGACTATTGGAGTCAATCAAGAAAGGCAAGTACGAACTGCGCCTGTTAATGATTAAGGAAGCTCTGGAGGAACTTGGCAGCACAGGTGGGAGTGCCGATCGGCCTACCGGTGGTAGCGGCCATGTGGGTCTTGAGTTTGAGACCCGAGACCGAACCCTGCGTGCCTATATCAACACCGCCCAGCGGGTTTTGGAATTGCGCACCCTCTGTGATGAAGAAGCTGCCATTGCCGATCTGATTACCCTGAAGTTCCAGGGCAACATTGTCATCCCGTGGAGCCAGTTCTATTTTAATGATGAACGCTTCCATGAAGCTTACGCCACCATCAAGAACAACACGGTTCCACATCCGATTGCTCTGGCCGGGATGGTCAAAGGTCTCAATCAGATGAATGTAAATGGGCGCACCCGGCATGCGATGAACTTGGAGCTGTCGGGATTTCGCCAGACATCGGAGCAGCTCCGCACGTCAATTGGCGTTAGCGTCTGGAGTAATGACGCGTTCCCAAAATATCAAAAAGGGGATGATGTGCTGGTTCTCGGCATTTGGAGGGCCAAGCCAGGTACTCCACGTCCGGATGCCTGTGGCCACCGGGATGGAGATCAAGTGGTTTTCAACAATCTGGAGCTGAATCTGATACTGAGCACCCAGATTGCCAAAATTAAACCACCCAAGGACGTTCAGTAGCACGGTGCTAACGCACCTTGACGCCGCTATCTGCCATTTCGCTTGCGCGGCATGGCAGGTAACGCCTACAGAGTGATTACTGCGGGTGTCGGTTTTCGTAACCCGGTGTACCGGTGGGGGCCGGCCTTTACTGCTGGCTCTGCCGACTCTGAGTTGGCTGCAGATTTTTCATTATCAATGGCAGCCATTTTTTGCTAATCCGGCACGCTTTTTCACTTTTTTCGTCCCCCTATAATTTGCGCGCACGCCGCCATTTCGGCATCCGCTCTTTCCATATTTTTAATATCATGAAAATGTGGAAACCAAAGAAGCCGTTACCGCATTGAGGGCGTTGGCCCAGGACAGCCGTCTTTCGATCTTCCGTCTGCTCGTTCGCCATGGGCCGGAAGGGCTGACGGTGGGTGTGATCGGCGAGAAGCTCGAACTGCCGGTGCCGACCCTGTCCTTTCACCTGAAGACGCTGGCACAGGCCGGGCTGGTCAGTGCAGGGCAGGAGGGGCGCTTCGTGCGTTACCGGGCGCGGCTGGAGGGCCTCGACGCGCTGGTCGCTTTTCTTACCGAGGACTGCTGCGGCGGTCATCCCGAACGTTGCACCGCAAAGGAATCGCCATGAGTACGCGCCCGCCGCTCAACATCCTGGTGCTGTGCACCGGCAACTCCGCCCGTTCGATTCTCGGCGAGGCGCTGTTCAATCATCTCGGCGCCGGTCGCGTGCGCGCGTTTTCGGCCGGCAGTCGTCCGTCCGGACAGGTGCATCCGGTCGCGCTGGAAACGCTGGCACGGCACGGCGTGCCGTTGCCGCGAGGCGAGGCGCCAAGAAGCAAGTCGTGGGATGAATTCGCCGCGCCCGACGCACCGCGCTTCGATTACATCGTGACCGTCTGCGCGGGCGCCGCCGGCGAAGCCTGCCCGGTGTGGCCGGGGCGTCCGGCCACCGCGCACTGGGGCATCGCCGATCCGGCGCACGTCGAGCCGCTGGCGGCGCGTCAGGCGGCGTTCGAGACGGCGTACCGGCAGCTCGAACGGCGCATCCACGCTTTCCTCACGCTGCCACTCGAAACGATGTCGCCGCAAGACGTCAAGGTCGCCGCGCAGCTGATCCACGAGGCGGCGGATGCGCGCGCGTGAAAGCCGGATGCGCGGCAAACATCGGCGATCCATGTCGCCGCGCCAGGCGGCCTTGCCGTCCGCCCTGCGTTCGTCCCGCTGCCCGCGAGTGCGCCGCTCGGATTCGATCAAAACAGCAGAAGGGATGGACGCCTGAATGAGCGAAGTGACGCGCAAACTCTCGTTTCTGGACCGCTATCTGACGGTCTGGATCTTCGCCGCGATGGCGCTGGGCGTCGGGCTCGGCTACTTCGCTCCGGGGACGGAAGCCTTCATCGATTCCTTCCGGGTCGGGACGACCAACGTGCTGATCGCGCTTGGCTTGATCCTGATGATGTACCCGCCGTTCGCCAAGGTGCGCTACGAGGAACTGCCCGATGTCTTCCGCGACCGCAAGGTGCTCGGCCTGTCGCTGTTCCAGAACTGGATCGTCGGGCCGCTTCTGATGTTCGCCCTGGCCGTCGTCTTCCTGCCCGACAAGCCCGAGTACATGGTCGGCCTGATCATGATCGGCCTGGCGCGCTGCATCGCCATGGTGATCGTGTGGAACGAGATCGCCAGAGGTTCGACGGAGTACGCCGCCGGTCTCGTCGCCTTCAATTCGATCTTCCAGGTGCTCTTCTACAGCGTCTATGCCTGGCTGTTCGTCACCGTCCTGCCGCCGCTGTTCGGCCTTTCCGGCGCGGTGGTCGACGTGACGATCGGGCAGATCGCACAGAGTGTCCTGATCTATCTCGGGATTCCGTGCCTCGCGGGCATCCTGACCCGCGTCGTGATGCTGCGTTTCGTCTCGAAGACGTGGTACCACGAGCGCTTCGTTCCGAAGATCGGCCCGCTGACGCTGGTCGCGCTGCTGTTCACCATCGTCGTGATGTTCAGCCTGAAGGGCAAGCTGATCGTTTCCATCCCGCTCGACGTGGTGCGCATCGCCATTCCGCTGCTCATCTACTTTGTGCTCATGTTCGTCATTTCCTTCTTCATGAGCCGGAAGGTTGGGGCCGGCTACGGAAAATGCGCGACGCTTTCCTTCACCGCCGCGAGCAACAATTTCGAGCTGGCGATTGCCGTCGCGGTAGCCGTCTACGGAATCGATTCCGGTGTCGCCTTCGCCGCCGTGATCGGGCCGCTCGTCGAGGTGCCGGTAATGATCGGCCTGGTCAGCGTGTCGCTGTGGTTCCGGCGGCGCTTCTTCGCGGCTGAAGCGGTGCGCTGATCCGGGGCGGGCGTCGTTCCGCCGGCCGTTTCCGGGCAAACCCGCCGGCCTTGTCCGGACGTTCGCTCAGCTCTTCGCCGGGGCGCCCGCGTCCGCCGGCTTGTCCGGATCGGCGGTGGGATCGGGCCCGGCTTCCAGGTTCCAGTCGCCGTAGGTGTACCAGTCGTCGCCGAGCAGTTCGGCCGGATGCTGCGTGCGGCCGGAGCCGTTGCCGCAGCCGAGCGAGTCGGCGGGGCAGTATTTGTCGCATCCCCAGCAGATGCGCTCGGGATGTTTCGGATGCAAGGGAAACTTCTTGGCCATGTTCGGGCACCCCGCAAGGTAAGGCGAAAAGCCTACCGGTTCGTGGCCGGCGGCCGTTTCGCGTAGTCCGTGCGCCGCGGCGCCTGGACGGAATTATTGTTGATCATTTTACTCAACTATTGCGCCAGAGTTTTGATTCGAGTCAAAAGCGCCGACCGGGCATGGTCGTTTTTCCGGCTACCGGGCCGGCGCTTTCTCGCCGGGGGCGTTCCTGCGCAATCCTCAGCCGGAAAGTGCGGGCGCAAGGCTCAGCCGAAGCGGCATTCGTTGACCAGCGGCGTGTTTGTCTTGCCGTCGAGCAGCAGGCTTTTCCAGGGCAGATCGATCCACACCAGACTCCTGGCTGCGTCCTCGAAGCGTGGCAGCCCCGAGTAGGAGGCGTCGCGCTCCAGGCGATAGCCGTCGCCGTTCCATACGATGTCGATGCGGACGTTCGCGCCTTCGCGGATTTCGCGTTCGACGCGGATCCGGATGTCCTGTTCGCACGTATAGGTGCCGCTGCGCAGGGCCAGTTCGAGCTGGCCGCTCTGCGGTGCGCGGGGAGCTTGGGTCTGTTTGCCGGGCGCCGTTCCGCAGGCGGAAAGGACGAGGGCGGAGGCGACGGTCGCCAGCCATGAGAGGCGTTTCATGTGTCGTTTCCTTTCTCCGTTTGCGCGCGGCCGGGAATCCCCGAGTCGGGCGGGCCGGGCGGCGCCGCGCTTTCGGGGGGACGATACCGGGCGCTCATACCAGTTGCTCCGGCACGACCCAGCGTTCGAATTCTTCCGCCGTCACGTGGCCGGAGGCCAGGGCGGCTTCGCGCAGGGTGCCGCCGGTGGCGTGCGCGTGCTTGGCGATCTGCGCGGCGCGGTCGTAGCCGATGTGCGGCGCGAGCGCGGTGACCAGCATCAGGCTGCGCCCGAGCAGTTCGCCGATGCGCGCGGTGTCGGCGCGCAGGCCGCGCACGCAGTGTTCGTCGAAGCTGTGCATGGCGTCGGCGAGCAGGCGGGCGCTGTGCAGGTAGTTGCGGGCGATCAGCGGCTTCATCACGTTCAGTTCGAAATTGCCGCCGGCGGCGCCGAAGGTGAGCGCCACGTCGTTGCCGAAGACCTGCGCGCAGACCATGGTCAGCGCTTCGCATTGCGTCGGGTTGACCTTGCCCGGCATGATCGAGCTGCCCGGTTCGTTTTCCGGCAGCAGCAGCTCGCCGATTCCCGAGCGCGGGCCGCTGCCCAGCCAGCGCAGGTCGTTGGCGATCTTGTTCAGCGCCGTGGCCAGCGCTTTCAGCGCGCCGTGCGCGAGGACCAGCGGCTCGTGCCCGGCGAGCGCGGCGAAGCGGTTGGCGGCGGGGACGAAGGGCAGGCCGCTGTGGCGCGCGATTTCGGTGATGGCGCGCGTCGCGAACGCGGGGTGGGCGTTGAGCCCGGTGCCCACGGCGGTGCCGCCGAGGGCCAGCGCGTGCAGGCCGGGCAGGGCGGCGGTGATGCCCTGGCGGGCGATGCGCAGTTGGTCGACGTAGCCGGAGAACTCCTGCCCGAGCGTCAGCGGCGTGGCGTCCTGCAGGTGCGTGCGGCCGACCTTGACGATGCCGGCGAAGCGTTCGGCGTGGCCGGCGAGGCTCTCCGTCAGCGCGTCGAGCGCCGGCAGCAGCGCACCTTCGACGCGCCGCGCGGCGGCGATGTGCATGGCGCTGGGGAAGACGTCGTTCGACGACTGGCCGAGGTTGACGTGGTCGTTGGGATGCACCGTCCGCCCTTCGCCGCGCGGGCCGCCGAGCAGTTCGGAAGCGCGGTTGGCGAGCACTTCGTTGACGTTCATGTTGCTCTGCGTGCCGGAGCCGGTCTGCCACACCGAGAGCGGGAATTCGTCCGGCCAGCGCCCGGCGAGCACTTCGTCCGCCGCCTGCACGATGGCGGCGGCGATGGCGTCCGGCAGCGTGCCGACTTCGGCGTTGGCGAACGCCGCGGCGCGCTTGACCTCGACCAGCGCGAGCACCAGTTCGCCGGGCATGCGGTCGTCGCCGATTGCGAAGTGCTGCAGCGAGCGCTGCGTCTGCGCGCCCCACAGACGTCCGGCGGGGACTTCGATGGGGCCGAAGCTGTCCTTTTCGATGCGGTGTGCGGGGTTTGCCGTGTCCATGGTCGTGCTCCTAGCGCGTTTCCGGCGCCCGCCGGCGGGGCGGCGGGCCTCTGGAATGAGGCACTGCGCCGGCGGAATGGTTCGAATGAAAGGGGCCTTCCCCGGACGCTGGCGGTGACGCCGAAGCGCGGGCCCGGACGCGCCGCGCGCGGGCGCCGGCTTCGGCGAAACGGCTACTTGCCGAGCTGGCGCATGCCGCGTTCGAGCCCGTCGAGCGTGAGCGGGAACATGCGGCCGCCGACGAGGTTGTGGATCAGCGAGGTCGACTGGCGGTATTGCCAGGAATGCTCGGGCTCGGGGTTGAGCCAGATCGCGTGCGGCCAGGTGTCGGTCAGGCGGCGCAGCCAGACGGCGCCCGCTTCCGGGTTGGTGTATTCGACGCTGCCGCCGGGCTGCAGGATCTCGTAGGGGCTCATCGACGCGTCGCCGACGAAGATCAGCTTGTAGTCGTTGCCGTAGCGGTGCATTACGTCAAGCGTCGGGATGCGCTCGTGGTGGCGCCGCGCGTTGTCCTTCCACAGGTAGTCGTACACGCAGTTGTGGAAGTAGTAGTACTCGAGGTGCTTGAACTCGCTGCGGCAGGCCGAGAAGAGTTCTTCGCAGACGCGGACGTGGTCGTCCATCGAGCCGCCGACGTCGAGGAAGAGCAGGACCTTGACCGCGTTGTGCCGCTCCGGGCGCATGCGCAGGTCGAGCCAGCCGGCATTGCGCGCGGTGCCGGCGATGGTGCCGTCGAGGTCGAGCTCGTCGGCGGCACCCTCGCGCGCGAAGCGGCGCAGGCGGCGCAGGGCGACCTTGATGTTGCGCGTGCCGAGTTCGACCGTGTCGTCGAGGTTGCGGTACTCGCGCTTCTCCCAGACCTTCACCGCCGAGCGGTTCTCGCTCTTGCCGCCGACGCGGATGCCTTCCGGGTGCGTGCCGCCGTGCCCGAAGGGCGAGCTGCCGCCGGTGCCGATCCACTTGCTGCCGCCGGCGTGGCGCTCCTTCTGTTCGGCGAGGCGCTCCTTGAAGGTCTCCATCAGCTTGTCCCAGCCGAGCTTTTCGAGCTTCGCCCGTTCCTCGGCCGAGAGGTGCTTCTTCGCCGCCTGGCGCAGCCAGTCCTCGGGGATCAGCGCGTCCATGCCGGGCAGCGCCTCGACGCCCTTGAAGTACTCGGCGAAGGCGCGGTCGAACTTGTCGAAGTGCGTTTCGTCCTTGACCAGCACGGCGCGCGCGAGCACGTAGAAGTCGTCGAGGCTGTGCTCGATGACGCGCTCGCGCAGCGCTTCAAGCAGGGCCAGGAACTCCTTGGTGGAGACCGGCAGCTTGCTCGCCTTGAGGTGCAGGAAGAAGTCGATGAGCATGATCGCGGGCGGCCGCCGGGGGCTCGCGCCGGGCGCGCTTTACTCGCCGCTCGGCGCGGCGTTGCGCTTGGCGACGTGCATCCGGTGCAGGCTGAAGATGCAGTAGGCGAGCACGGCGATCAGCACGAAGCCGACGCCGGTGAGCAGGCCGGGCAGGGCGCCGGCGGCGGCGCCGTCGCGCATGCGCAGCAGCGAGGCGGCGGTGAAGGAGCCGATCGAGACGAAGGGCAGGATCAGGGCGGCGGCGATGAGGAGGAAGGCTTTCATGAGCGGATGGGCAGTGGTTTCAACGGTTGTGACGGGCCATGAAGATCAGGCGTTCAAAAAGATGGACGTCCTGCTCGTTCTTCAGCAGGGCGCCGTGCAGCGGCGGGATCGCCGCCTTCTGGTCCTTGGCGCGCAGCGCCTCGGGCGGGATGTCCTCGGCCAGCAGCAGCTTGAGCCAGTCGAGCAGTTCGGAGGTCGAGGGCTTCTTCTTGAGGCCGGGCACCTCGCGTAGCTCGAAGAAGACTTCGAGGGCCTCGCGCAGCAGGTTCTGCTTGAGCCCCGGGAAGTGCACGTCAACGATCCGGGCCATGGTCTCGCGGTCCGGGAACTTGATGTAGTGGAAGAAGCAGCGGCGCAGGAAGGCGTCCGGCAGCTCCTTCTCGTTGTTCGAGGTGATGAACAGGAGCGGCCGGTGGCGCGCGCGCACCATCTGGCGCGTTTCGTAGACGTAGAACTCCATGCGGTCGAGTTCGCGCAGGAGGTCGTTGGGGAATTCGATGTCGGCCTTGTCGATCTCGTCGATCAGCACGACGGACGGCGTTTCGCACTCGAAGGCCTGCCACAGCACGCCCTTGACGATGTAGTTGCCGATCTCGGCGACCTTGGCGTCGCCGAGCTGCGAGTCGCGCAGGCGCGAGACGGCGTCGTATTCGTAGAGACCCTGCTGCGCCTTGGTCGTCGATTTGACGTGCCACTGGAAGAGCGGCAGCCCGAGGGCGGCGGCGACTTCCTCGGCCAGCATGGTCTTGCCGGTGCCCGGTTCGCCCTTGATCAGCAGGGGACGCTGCAGGGTGATCGCGGCATTGACGGCGAGGGTCAGGTCGCGCGGGGCGACGTAATGTTCGGTACCTTCGAAACGCATGATCGATCTCGCTGGGGAATCGTCCGATTATAGCGGCTCGCCGCCGTTCTTGATTCAACGGCGGCGCCGCCCAATAATCGTCCCGGCGATTTCGATCAACTGGAAAAAGTGAGGAAGACCATGTTCAAGGCCATCGTGCTGGAAAAAACCGACGCCGGCGTGCTCGCCGAAGTGCGCGAGCTGGCGGACGACGCGCTGCCGGAAGGCGACGTGACGATCCGCGTCGACTATTCGACGCTCAACTACAAGGATGGGCTGGCGATCACCGGCAAGGCGCCGGTCGTGCGCAAGTATCCTATGGTGCCGGGCATCGACCTGGCCGGCACGGTCGAGGCGAGCAGCCACGCGGGCTGGAAGGCGGGCGACCGCGTCGTGCTCAACGGCTGGGGCGTCGGCGAGACGCACTGGGGCGGGCTGGCGCAGAAGGCGCGCCTGCGCGGCGACTGGCTGGTGCCGCTGCCCGTCGCCTTCACGGCGCAGCAGGCGATGGCCATCGGCACCGCCGGCTACACCGCGGCGCTCTGCGTGCTGGCGCTCGAACGGCACGGCGTGACGCCGGCGCAGGGCGAAATCCTCGTCACCGGCGCCAGCGGCGGCGTCGGCAGCGTCGCCATCGCGCTGCTCGCCAAGCGCGGCTACACGGTCGTCGCGGCGACCGGGCGCCTGCAGGAAGCGGCTTACCTGAAGTCGCTCGGCGCCGCCGAAGTGATCGACCGCGCGCAGTTCGCCGAAGCCGGCAAGCCGCTCGGCAAGGAGCGCTGGGCCGGCGCCGTCGATACGCTGGGCAGCCACACGCTGGCCAACATCTGCGCCACGGCGCGCTACGGGGCGACGGTGACGGCCTGCGGGCTGGCGCAGGGCATGGATCTGCCGGCGTCGGTGGCGCCCTTCATCCTGCGCTGCGTGACGCTGGCCGGGATCGACAGCGTGATGGCGCCGCTGCCGGCGCGGCTGGCGGCGTGGCAGCGCCTGGCGAGCGATCTCGATCCGGCGCTGCTCGGCACGATCGGCCACTGCGTCGGGCTGGCCGAGGCGATTCCCGAGGCGCGGCGCCTGATGGAAGGGACGGTGCGCGGCCGCGTCGTGGTCGACGTGAACCGCTAGGCCCGGAGGCGTGCGTTCAGGCGGCGCCGCTGCGCCGGCGCACGCATTCGAGGTAGCCCTCGGCGTCCATTTCGCCGCCTTCGCGTTGGGCGCGCCAGATCGTTTCGCCGAGGCATTCGAGAATGGCGTGCTCGGCCTCGTGCACGTCGAGGCGCGTGCGCAGCGCGTGGTAGGCGGCGCGGATGCCGGGCGGCTGATCGATGCTGATCTGGTCGGCGACGGCCAGATGCAGCGACAGGTGCAGGAAAGGGTTCATGCTCCCGTCTTCCGGCGTGAATTCCTTGTGCAGCGCGGCTTCCGGGTCTTCGAGCAGGGCGTGGTATTCCGGGTGCTCGGCGATCAGGTCGGCGGCGGTCGCTTCGGCGCCGTCGAGGATCTGCCTGGCCTTGTGCTTGCGCCAGGCTTCGCAGAAGAAGGTGCGGACTTGCTCGCGCGAGGGATTGAACATGGCGGATTCCTTCAGCGGCGGGTGATCAGGGCGGTGACGGCGGCGTTGTGCAGCGGGCGGTTGCGGCGGCCGGCGGCGGAGGCCGCGGGGGCGATCTGGCCGGTGCCGTAGGTGCCGAGCAGCGGCAGGCCGGGGAAGCGATCGCGCAGGACGTCGAGGTCGCGGTCTTCGCCGCCGTAGAAATAGGGACCGCGCCCGATGCACGAGAACATCAGCGCGCAGTCGGGCGCCGGCGCCGCGCCGGCGAGCCGCTCCAGGGTCCGCCGCATGTCGGCTTCGGCCGGCACCGCTTGGCGGATCGCCCAGGCCAGGCGCTGGCCGGGGACGGTGCGTTCTGCCAGCGTCAGCGAGTGGTCGGCGTTGACCGCGATGATGGCGAGCGGGCGGTAGCGGCCTTCGGCGAGCGCGGCTTGGGCGTCGTCCACGGACGACTCTGCCGGGGCGTCGAGCGTGGATGCGCCCGCAGACGATCCGTGCGGCGCCGGCTCGGCGTCGATCAGCACGGCGGTCAGCTGGTGCAGGGGCGCCGGTGCGTTTGCCGGCGCGTCGAAGCCGGCCGGCAGCGCGCGCTCCAGGCTGTCGAGCGCGCTGCGGCCGCCGATCCGTTCGAGATCGTAGCCGTTGCTCGCCTCCACGCGCTGCGCCGCGCCGAGCAGGCGCAGACCGCTGGAGACGCCGATGCGGGCGTCGGCGCCGAGAATCTGCACGCTGCAGCGCTGGCGCGGGTCGAGACGGCTCTGCTGCCAGACGGCCGGTTCGGCGTGCGCGCCGACGCCGCTGAAGCTGCCGCCGAAGCGCGCGCGGTCGTCGTTCCATTCCGGCGGGACGGTGCCGCCGGCGTAGCTCAGCAGCGCGGCGTCGGTCGCGTCGGCGTGGCCGAGCGAGAGACCGTTGCCGAACACCATGACGGCGGCGGCCGGGCGGTCGAGCACCCAGCCGGCCTCGGTGAACACGCCGGCCGCGAGGCCTCCGGCGACCTGCATGCATTGCGCCGCGCGCGCCGCCGCCGTGACGGCCGCCTGCGCGTTGCGCGCGAATTCGGGCGTCAGGAAGAGCAGGACGCCGCTGGCATGGCTCACTCCGCACCTTTCCAGCGCCTCGAGCACCGCGGCTTCGGCGAGTTGCGGCAGCGCGACGTTGCCGGCGGCGAGGGCGGTGGCAACGGTCATCGGGCGGACGCCTGGTAGGGGTCGGTCTTGTCCTTGTATTCGCACAGGTCGGCGATGGCGCAGCGCCAGCACTCGGGCTTGCGCGCCTTGCAGACGTAGCGGCCGTGCAGGATCAGCCAGTGGTGCGCGTCGTGCCGGAATTCGGCGGGCACGGCCTTGAGCAGCTTGAGCTCGACGGCGAGCGGCGTCTTGCCCGGCGCCAGCTTGGTGCGGTTGGCGACGCGGAAGATGTGCGTGTCGACGGCGATGGTCGGCTCGCCGAAGGCGGTGTTGAGGACGACGTTGGCCGTCTTGCGGCCGACGCCGGGCAGCGCTTCGAGCGCTTCGCGCGAATGCGGCACTTCACCGTCGTGCCGCTCGACGAGCAGGCGGCAGGTGGCGATCGTGTTCTTCGCCTTGGTGCGGTAGAGGCCGATGCGGTTGATGTACTCGGCGAGCTTTTCCTCGCCGAGGGCGAGCATCGCCTGCGGCGTCGGCGCGTCGGCGAACAGCTTGCGCGTCGCGAGGTTGACGCTCTTGTCGGTGGCCTGCGCCGAGAGCAGGACGGCGATCAGCAGCTGGAAGGGCGTCGCGTATTCGAGTTCGGTGGTCGGCGCCGGGTTGGCGGCGCGCAGGCGCGTGAAGATTTCGGCGCGCTGGGCGGCGTTCATGATCGGGCGTCGCGTCAGTTGCCGGCGGCGAGCGCGGTGTCCGTCCGCCGCTGCTGGCGGGCGGCGGCGCGCGCTTCGATCCAGTTCTTCCAGGCGATCATGCAGCCGAGGAGGATGAAAGCGCCGGGCGGCAGGATGGCGAGCAGCAGGCCGGGGTAGTCGGCCGGCAGCAGCTGCAGCGGCTGCAGTCCGGGAAAGACCATGTCGATGCCGGAGAACAGCGTGCCGGCGCCGATCAGTTCGCGCATGCCGCCGAGCAGGGCCAGCGTCCACAGCATGCCGACGCCCATGAAGATGCCGTCGAACATCGACTGCAGCGGCGGGTTCTTGTTGGCGAAGGCTTCGACGCGGGCGAGCACGATGCAGTTGGTGACGATCAGCGGGATGAAGATGCCGAGCACGTTGTAGAGCTCGTGCAGGTTCGCGTTGAACAGCAGGTCGACGACGGTGACCAGCGCGGCGACGATCAGGATGAAGACCGGGATGCGGATTTCGTGCGGGATGAAGTTGCGCAGGGCGGCGACGGCGAAGCCCGAGAGCGCCATGACGATGATCGTGGCGAGCGAGAGCATGACGCCGTTGACCAGATTGGTCGTCACCGCGAGCAGCGGGCACAGGCCGAGGATCTGGACGATGCTGGTGTTCTGTTTCCAGACGCCGTTGGCGGCGATCTGGCGGAGTTCTGCGCGGGTGATCATGTCGGCTCGCCTGGCTGCGTTGCGTAGAGTCGGTCGCGGTTTTCATCGACGTATTTGGCCGCCTTGTGCACCGCCTTGACGATGGCGCGCGGCGTGACCGTGGCGCCGGCCACCGAGTCGAAGCGGCCGCCGTCCTTCTTCACCTTCCAGTCGCGCTCGCTCACCGTCAGCAGCGAGAGGCCGTTGAACTGGGTGATCCACGGACGTTCCTTGTTCTTGTCTTTCTTCGGCTCGATGTAGTCGCCGAGGCCGGGGGTTTCCTTGTGCTGCGTGACGCGCACGCCGGTCAGCGCGCCGTCGGCGTTCACCGCGACGAGCAGGCGGATCTTGCCGGCGTAGCCGTCCGGGGCGACCGCTTCGAGGACCAGCGCGACGTCCTTGCCGCCCTTGCGCGCGCGAAAGACGGTCGACGGCGCGTCGAGGCCGAGCGCGGCGCTCGCCGGAATCTGCACGGTGTCCTTGAGCAGGTCGTTGTCGTAGGCGCTGCGCGGCAGCACCTCGTCGATCAGCTTCATCTTCTCTTCGGCGGCCGAGGCTTCGATCGCCGGCAGCGTCCACAGGTAGGCGCCGGAGAGCAGACCGGTGAAGCAGATGACGAAGACGAAGAGGATGACGGCGGTGCGCGTCGCCATCTTGATGGCCGTCGGTTCCTTGGGCTTGTGCGTCATTTTTCGTTCTTCATGCCGAAGATGGGCGGCTGCGTGTACATGTCGATCAGCGGTACGCAGATGTTGACGAGCAGGACGGCGAAGGCGACGCCGTCGGGGTAGCCGCCGAACACGCGGATGACGTAGGCGAGCAGGCCGGCGGCGAAGCCGAAGACGAACTTGCCCTTCGGCGTCGTGCAGCCGGAGACCGGGTCGGTGATGATGAAGAAGGCGCCGAGCATGGCGCCGCCCGAGAAGAGGTGGAACAGCGGGCCGGCGAACTGCGCCGGGTTCCACAGCCAGAGCGCGCCGGCGAGCAGCGCGATGCCGCCGATGAAGCCGAGCGGGGCGTGCCAGCTGACGATGCCGCGCTTCCACAGCCACAGGCCGCCGATCAGGTAGCCGGCGGCGACCCATTCCCAGCCGCGTCCGGCGAAGTTGCCGAAGATGTCCTGGTTGGTCAGCAGGGCCGGCACGTCGACGGCGCCTTCGCCGAGCTTGAGCGCGGTCTTGATCGCGTCGAGCGGCGTCGCGCCGGTCATCGCGTCGACGCGCGCGGCGAGGCCGAAGACGATGTCGAATTGTTCGCCGAAGCTCGTCTTCAGGCCGAGCGCCGGCCACTGCGACATGATCGCCGGGAAGGAGACGATGCAGACGGCGAAGGCGATCATCGCCGGGTTGAAGGGGTTCTGGCCGAGGCCGCCGTACAGGTGCTTGGCGATCACGATGGCGAACAGGACGCCGACGACGAGCAGCCACCAGGGCGCGAGCGGCGGAAAGGTGAGCGCGATCAGCCAGGCGGTGACGACGGCCGAGCCGTCGCCGAGGAAGAGGCCGAGCGGTTTGTCGCGCAGCTTGAGCATGGCGGCCTCGGCGGCCAGCGCGGCGAGCGTCGCGATGGCCAGCTGGACGAGAACGATCGGGCCGATCAGCCAGATGTAGGCGGCGACGCCGGGCAGCAGCGCGGCCAGCACCTGCAGCATGACGCGCTGCACGCTGGCGGTTTTCAGCAGATAGGGCGGGGTGGTGAAGTCCATCATTGGTTCTGCTGCTCCTGCGCGGCGTCCGTCGCGGGCGGCGCGCTGCGTTCCGGTTGCTCGGCCTGCAGCGGCGCGCGGCGCGCCTCGATCTCGGCGATTTCCTTCTGCTGCGCCGGCGTCAGCTGGTCGGTGTTCTTCGGCTGCACGGCCTCGCGCTGCTGGCGTGCGCGCTCGATGGCGGCGGCGATCGTCGCCTTCTTGACGGCTTCGGCGTCGAGCGGCGCGGCGGCCGGTGCGCCGCCGTCCGTGGCCGCGGGCGCGCCGGCGTCGGCGGGGGCGGGCTCGGCCTTCTTCTCGGCCGCCTTGGCCGCGGCGGCCTTGGCCAGGCGCTCGGCCTTCTCGGCCTTTTCGCGCTCGTCGCGCAGGTTGCGGAATTCGAAGCGCGCCTTCGCCGTGTCGGCGGCCTTCTTTTCGCGCTCGCGCGCCCAGATTTCGCTCTTGGCGAAACGGAAGTACTGCACGAGCGGGATGTGCGAGGGGCAGACGTAGCTGCAGCAGCCGCACTCGATGCAGTCGAAGATGCTGTATTCCTGCGTCTTGCCGAAATTCCTGGCGCGCGCGAACCAGTACAGCTCGAAGGGCTGCAATTCATGCGGGCAGGCCTTGGCGCATTCGCCGCAGCGGATGCACGGCATTTCCGGCGCCTTCGGCGGGAACAGCGTCTTCGATCCGGCGATGATGCAGTTGGTGGCCTTGACCAGCGGCGCGTCGAGCGAAGGCATTTCGAAGCCCATCATCGGGCCGCCCATCAGGTAACCGTCGGTGTCGGCCTTCGGTCGGCCGAGCGCGACGAATTCGGCGAGCGGCGTGCCGATCAGGACTTCCCAGTTGCGCGGCTGCTCGACGTTGCCGGTCAGCGTGACGATGCGCGAGATGACCGGTTCGCCGTGTGCGATGGCGCGCCAGGCGGTGTAGGCGGTGGCGACGTTGAAGCATTGCACGCCGAGTTCGGTCGAGCGCTTGGCGGCCGGCACTTCCTTGCCGGTGAGCACGCGGATCAGCTGCTTGGCGCCGCCGGCCGGGTAGCGCGTCGGCACGGCGATCACTTCGAAACCGGCGAATTCCTCGCCGAGCGCCTGCACCGCGCGCTTCATGGCGGCGACGGCTTCCGGCTTGTTGTCCTCGATGCCGATCAGCACGCGCTTCGGGCGCAGCAGGTCGCGGAAGATGCCGATGCCGCGCACGACGTCCTCGGCGCGTTCGCGCATCAGGAGGTCGTCGCAGGTGATGTAGGGTTCGCACTCGGCGCCGTTGATCACCAGCTCTTCCATCGGCACCGTTTTCGCGGGGCTGAGCTTGGCGTGGCTCGGGAAGACGGCGCCGCCGAGGCCGACGACGCCGGCGTCGCGCAGCATTTCGCGCACCGTCTCCGGCGCCAGGCTCCGGTAGTCGACCGGCGTGCGCGCGATCCACTCGTCGCGGCCGTCCGGCGCGATGATCACCGACAGCGTCGGCAGGCCCGAGGGGTGCGCGGCGACGTGCTCTTCGACGGCGAGCACGGTGCCCGAGGTCGGCGCATGCACGGCGGAAGAGATCCAGCCGTCGGCGCCGCCGATCTTCTGCCCCTTGAGGACGCGTTCGCCAGGCGCGACGAGCGGGTCCGGCGTGCCGCCGATGCTCTGGTGCAGCGGAACGATCAGGCGCGTCGGCAGCGGCGCGACGGCGATCGGCAGGCCGACCGATTGCGTCTTGTTGGTCTGCGGCTTGACGCCGCCCTGGAATTTGAAGAGTCGTTGCAGCATGGCGGTCTCAGGCGGCTTGCCGGAGCGGCTTGATCTCGATCACCGGGTATTTCCATTTCCAGTTGTCGATGTTCTCGGCGATCGGCTCCATGCGGATGCATTCGACCGGGCAGGGGGGGACGCACAGCTCGCAGCCGGTGCACAGGCTATCGACGATGGTGTGCATCTGCTTGGCGGCGCCGACGATGGCGTCGACCGGGCAGGCCTGGATGCACAGCGTGCAGCCGATGCAGGTCTGCTCGTCGATGATCGCGACCTGCTTGGGCTTTTCCTCGGCGTCGAGCGGCTTGACCTCGCGCCCGAGCAGGTCGGCCAGGCGCTGCACGCCCTCCATGCCGCCCGGCGGGCACAGGTTGATGTCGGCCTCGCCCTTCGAGATGGCTTCGGCGTAGGGCTTGCAGCCGGGGTAGCCGCACTGGCCGCACTGCGTCTGCGGCAGGATCGCGTCGATCTTGTCGACCAGCGGGTCGCCCTCGACCTTGAACTTGATCGAGGCGTAGCCGAGCGCGGCGCCGAGGACGACGGCGCCGAGCGCCATGATGAGGATGGCGGTGATCATTATTGGTACTTGTCGAGGCCGGCGAAGCCCATGAAGGCGAGCGACATCAGGCCGGCGGTGATCATGGCGATGGCGGTGCCCTTGAAGTGGAGCGGCACGTCGGCGCCCTCGATGCGTTCGCGCATGCCGGCGAAGAGGACGAGGACCAGCGAGAAGCCGACCGCGCTGCCGGCGCCGAAGAGCAGCGAGTCGATGAAGTCGTGCTTGTTGGCGATGTTCAGCAGCGGCACGCCGAGCACGGCGCAGTTGGTGGTGATCAGCGGCAGGTAGATGCCGAGCACCTGATGCAGGACCGGGCTGGTCTTCTGGATGACCATTTCGGTGAGCTGTACGATGGCCGCGATGGTGACGATGAAGGACAGCGTACGCAGGTACTCGAGCCCGAAGGGCATCAGCAGGTAGTGATCGATGATGTAGCTGGCGCCGGTCGCCACGGTGAGCACGAAGGTGGTCGCCGCCCCCATCCCGAACGCCGTTTCCAGCTTGCGCGAGACGCCCATGAAGGGGCACAGGCCGAGAATTTTCACCAGGACGACGTTATTGACGAGAACGGCGCCGATGACGATGAACAGGTAGTGGGTCATGGTGTGGGCGGGTGGAGGGCGCGGGGATTATCCGAATTCGGCGGCTGCGGTTCAACCACTTGTTTCATGTGCTTATCGCGCACGCCGGCGGGCGATCTCGGCCGCCGCCTCGCCGACCAGTTCCGGCCCGCGATAGATGAAGCCCGAGTAGAACTGCACCAGGCTGGCACCGGCCTCGATCTTGGCCGCGGCGTCGGCGCCGCTCATGATGCCGCCGACGCCGACGATCGGCACTTCGCCGGCCAGCGCCGTCGCCAGCTTGCGCAGCACGGCCGTCGACATGTCGAAGACCGGCGCGCCGGAGAGGCCGCCGGCTTCGGCGGCGTTCGGGAAACCTTCGACGCCGGCGCGCGAGAGCGTCGTGTTGGTGGCGATCACGCCGTCCATGCGGTGCTGGCGCAGCAGGTCGGCGATCGCCTGGATCTGCGCGTCGTCGAGATCGGGCGCGATCTTCAGGGCGAGCGGCACGTACTTGCCGTGCTTGTCGGCGAGCCGTGCCTGTTCCGCCTTGAGGGCGCCGAGCAGGGCGTCGAGCGCGTCGTCCTTCTGCAGTTCGCGCAGGTTCTTGGTGTTCGGGCTGGAAATGTTGACCGTGACGTAGCTCGCCGCGCTGTAAACGCGTTCGAGGCAGATCAGGTAGTCGTCGGCGGCCTTTTCGATCGGCGTGTCGAAGTTCTTGCCGATGTTGATGCCGAGGATGCCGCCGCGTTTCGGGAACTGGGCCGCCGCGACGTTGGCCAGCAGCTTGTCGACCCCGTCGTTGTTGAAGCCCATGCGGTTGATGATGGCCTGCTTCTCGGGGATGCGGAACAGGCGCGGGCGCGGGTTGCCGGGCTGCGGGCGCGGCGTGATGGTGCCGATTTCGAGGAAGCCGAAACCGAGCGCCGCGAGCGCGTCGATGTGGTCGCCGTTCTTGTCCAGCCCGGCGGCGAGGCCGACCGGGTTGGGGAAGCGCAGTCCCATGACCTCGACCGGATCGGCCGGAACGGGCTTGGCGAGCAGGCAGGCGATGCCGGCGGAGTTGAGGAAGCCGACGCCGGACATGCCGATGCCGTGGGCGGACTCCGCGTCGAGCGCGAAGAAGAATTTGCGGATGAGGGGATAGAGCATGGGCGCGATTTTACCGCATCGCAGCAGGGGACGGGGCACGGCGAGACGGTCCGCTGCCGGGGGCGTCGTTGTCGGGATGTAGAATCGGGGGCGTTCGCAACGAGCGCTATGCGAGAGAGGGCGATCGGCGATGAGCTGGCGGAGATGGGAACGGTTCCAGGCGCTGCTGCGCAGGGAAGTGCTGCATCTGGCGGCGTTCAACGCCAGCGATCGGCGCTGGCAGATGCCGTTCTGCGCCGCGCTGGCCTCCGGCCTGCCGCTCCTGCTCGGCGCCTGGTTCGACCATCTGGAGTACGGACTCGTGTCGTCGCTGGGCGGGCTGGTCTTTCTCTATTCGCCCGATACGCCGCTCTCGCACCGCATGGTGTCGCTGATGGCCTGCGCTTTCGGGATGAGCGCCTGTTACGCGCTGGGGGTGGTGAGCCACTTCTTTCCGCTGCTGCTGGTGCCGATGCTGACCTTCATCGCCATCCTGGTCTCGATGGTCTGCCGCTTTTACGTGCTCGGACCGCCGGGCAGCCTGTTCTTCATCATGGCCGCCGCGATCGGCGCCTATTCGCCGGTCGAGGTGCTGCAGGTGCCCCTGTTCGTCGGCTTGCTGACCATGGGGGCGCTGCAGGCCTGCCTGATCGCCTTCTTCTACGGCGTTTACGCCGTGCGCCGGCAGGCGCCGCCGCCGGTCAGGCCGCTGCCGCGGGCGACCTTCGATTTCGTCGTTTTCGATTCGATCGTCATCGGCGGCTTCGTCGGCATCGCGCTGGCCCTGGCGCAGGCCTTGCAGCTCGAGCGTCCCTACTGGGTACCGGTGAGCTGTCTGGCCGTCATCCACGGCGCCTCGCTGCGCGCCGTGTGGACCAAGCAGGTGCATCGCATCGTCGGCACCGGCGTCGGCCTGCTGCTGTCCTGGGGATTGCTGACGCTGCCGCTCGATAAATGGAGCATCTCGCTGGCGATGATGCTGCTCGCTTTCGTGATCGAGACCCTGGTCGTGCGGCACTACGGCCTGGCGGCGGTCTTCATCACGCCGCTGACCATCCTGCTCGCCGAAGCCGGCCGGCTGGGGCACGGCTCGCCGGAGGCGATCCTGCAGGCGCGCCTGTTCGATACCGTGCTCGGCGCGGTCGTCGGGCTGCTCGGCGGCGTCTGCCTGCATAGTCCGCGCTTTCGCGCCGTCCTCGGCCGCCAGATCCGGCGTTTTTCTCCGTCGCGTCTGCTGCCGTGACGCCGCGTGCGGCGGGTCAGCCCGCTGCGAGGTCGGCTGCGTCCAGGTCGCGCCACTCGCCGCCGATCAGGCCTTCGATCGGCTGGAAGTTCGACTTGTAGGCCATCTTCCGGCTGTCGCGTATCCAGTAGCCGAGGTAGAGGTGGGGCAGCCGGTTGGCCTCGCACTGGGCGATCTGCCAGAGGACGTTGTAGGTGCCGTAGCTGGCGCCGGCGACGTCCGGGTCGTAGAAGGTGTAGACCGAGGAAAGGCCGTCGTTGAGCACGTCGATGATGCTGACCATGCGCAGCACGCCGTTTTCCGAGAACTCGACGAGGCGGGTGTCGACGCGGCTCTGCAGCAGGAAGTGCGAATACTGCTCGTGGCTGTCCTGGTCCATGCCGCCGCCGGCGTGGCGCGCCGACTGGTAGCGCAGGTAGAGTTCGTAGTGGTCGTCGAAGAAGCCGAGCGGCAGTTCGCGCGCCTGCAGTTCGCCGTGCGCCTTGAGGCTGCGCCGCTGCGCGCGGTTGGGCTGGAAGCGGGCGACCGGCAGGCGCACCGGGATGCAGGCGCGGCATTCGTCGCAGTGCGGGCGGTAGGTGAAGACGCCGCTGCGGCGGAAGCCGGCGCGCACCAGTTCGCCGTACACCTCGACGTTGATCAAGTGCGTCGGCGTGGCGACCTGCGAGCGCGCCAGCCTGTCCGGCAGATAGCTGCAGGCATAAGGGGCGGTTGCGTAGAACTGCAGCAGCGAGAACGGCAGTTCGGAGTCGTTGAGCCGGGACATTTCCTGAGCTTCCTCGGTCTTCCTCAGTTCCAGGGCGCGCGTGCGCCATCAAGCGGCCAGCGACCGGGCGCCGCGTCGGCCGCCGCGAGTTCGCGCAGGCGGGCGATGAAGTCGCTGCGGGGAATTTCGCGGGCGCCGAGCGAGGCGAGGTGCGGCGTGTTCATCTGGCAATCTATCATGGCGAATCCGTGCGCTTCAAGGAAGCGGGCGAGGTGGGCCGCGGCGATTTTCGAGGCGTCGGTCGCGTGCGCGAACATCGATTCGCCGTAGAACATGTGGCCGATGGCCAGCCCGTACAGCCCGCCGACCAGCTTGCCATCCACCCAGGTTTCGACCGAATGCGCGTAGCCGAGTTCGTGCAGCCGGCGATAGGCCTGCTGCATTTCGCGCGTGATCCAGGTGCCTGTCTGCTCGGCGCGCGGGGTGTCGGCGCAGGCGGCGATGACGGCCGCGAAGGCGCTGTCGAGGCGCACTTCGTAGCGCCCGGCGCGCAGCGTGCGGCGCAGCGAGCGCGAAATCCTGAATTCGGCGGGGAAGAGGACCATGCGCGGGTCCAGACTCCACCACAGGATAGGCTCGCCGGCCGCGAACCAGGGGAAGATGCCGTGCCGGTAGGCGTCGAGGATGCGTTCCGGCGACAGGTCGCCGCCGGCGCAGAGCAGGCCGTTCGGGTCGGCGAGCGCCCGCGCGAGGGGCGGAAATGGTGCGTCGCCGACCAGCCAGGGGATCATTGCGAGAAGTGGACGGGGGCGACTGGTGCGGCGCCGCGCGGCGGGAAGGCGCGTGTCGGCGTCTTGAACGCGACGACGTGGTCGACGTCGAGCTTGATGCCGATCCGTTCGCCGAGCGCGTGGTTGTGGTGCGAGGGAACCAGCGACAGGACTTCGGCGCCGCTCGTCAGGCGCAGCGTGTAGAGGATGTCGGCGCCGCGGAAGGCCTTGTGCAGGACTTCCGCCTTCAGCGCGCTGCGGTCGTCGTGGACGATGTCGTCCGGGCGCAGCAGCACCTCGACGCCGCAGCCCTTGCCGCAGGTGCCGCAGCCCTGGCCGCATTCGAGCGGCACCTGCGATTCGAGCCGGCCGAGTTCGACGTCGACGCAATGTCCGTCGATCACCATGCCGGGCAGGAAGACGCCCTGGCCGACGAAGTCGGCGACGAAGCGGTTGGCCGGGCGGTGGTAGAGGTTGTACGGCGTGTCCCATTGCTGGATCAGGCCGTCGGCCATGACGCCGATCTCGTCGGCCATGGCGAAGGCTTCGTTCTGGTCGTGCGTGACGAGGACGGCGGTGATGCCCTGGCTCTTGAGGATGTCGCGCACTTCGTGCGAGAGGCGTTCGCGCAGGTCCACGTCGAGGTTGGAGAAGGGCTCGTCGAGCAGGATCAGCTGCGGGCGGGGCGCCAGCGCGCGCGCCAGCGCGACGCGCTGCTGCTGGCCGCCGGAGAGTTCGTGCGGATACTTGCGGCCCTGGCCGCCGAGGCCGACCGTGCCGAGCAGTTCGTCGACGCGCGCGCCGCGCTCGGCGGCGCTCATGCCGCGCAGGCCGAAGCCGATGTTCTCGGCGACCGTGAGGTGCGGGAACAGCGCGTAGTCCTGGAAGACCATGCCGATGCGCCGGTGCTCGGGCGGCACGCGGAAGCCGGCGCGGCTGACCGTCCGGCCTTCGACGCGAATTTCGCCGGCGGCGATTTCCTCGAAGCCGGCGATGCAGCGCAGCAGCGTCGTCTTGCCGCAGCCCGAGGGGCCGAGCAGGCAGGCGATGCTGCCGGCGTCGACGCGGAAGTCCACGCCGTTCACGACGGTGTGCTTGCCGTAGCGCTGGATGATGCCTTCGAGTTCGAGGTGGTGGGCCATCGGGGAAAGACTCATGTTTCTGGGTTGGAGTTGGAAGCGGCAGGAGCCCCGGGCCGGGAAGGCGAGGCGGCGCGAGGCGGCTTGAAGAATAACTGCTGCACAAGGTGCGGCTCAATTATAATTCGCATTCAGAACGCCAACGAATGAAAACAGTCCGCTTTAATTCCCTGCTCGCGATTTCAGCGACCGTCGCCGCCTTGGTCGGCTTGCCGGTGGCAAGCGTTCTGGCGAATATCTTCAGCGGCGGCACCGGCGACACCTGGGCGCACCTCGCCGCCACCGTCCTCCCCGATTACGTGAGCAACACCCTGTGGCTGTGCCTCGGCGTCGGTTTCGGCGTCGTCGTCCTCGGCGTCGCCACCGCCTGGCTGACCGCCATGCACGACTTCCCGGGCCGGCGCTTCTTCGAGTGGGGGCTGGTCCTGCCGCTCGCCGTGCCGGCCTACGTGCTGGCCTACGTCTATACCGACTTCTTGCAGTTCGTCGGCCCCCTGCAGACCTGGCTGCGCGACACCTTCGGCTGGAGCAAGGCCGACTACTGGTTCCCCGACGTGCGCAGCCTGGGCGGTGCCGTGACGATGTTCGTCTTCGTGCTCTATCCCTACGTCTACATGCTGGCGCGCACGGCCTTCATCGAGCGCGCCAGCGGCATGCTCGAAGCGGCGCGCACGCTGGGACTGGGCGCCTGGCGCAGCTTCTTCCGCGTCTCGCTGCCGCTCGCCCGGCCGGCGGTCGCCGCCGGCGCGACGCTGGCGCTGATGGAAACGCTGGCCGACTACGGTACGGTCTCCTATTTCGGCGTGCAGACCTTCACGACCGGCATCTACCGCGCCTGGTTCTCGCTCGGCGACCGCATCGCCGCGGCGCAGTTGGCGGCGGCGCTGCTCGGTTTCGTCGTCCTGCTGCTCGCGCTGGAGCGCTTTTCGCGCGGCCGCGCGCGCTTCCACAACACGACCGGGCGCAACCGGCCGATGGCCGGCCGGCGCCTGCGCGGCTGGCATGCGGCGGCGGCGACGCTGGTCTGCACCTTGCCCCTGTGCGTCGGCTTCCTGCTGCCCGCCGGCCTGCTGCTGCGCCTGGCGCTGCTCGAAGGCGACGCGCAGTTCGGCGAGCGCTTCATCGGCCTGGCGCGCAACAGCTTCGTGCTGGCCGGCCTGACCGCCTGCATCGCGGTCGGCCTCGCGCTGTTGCTGGCGTACGGCGCGCGGCTGTCGCGGGGCGTCCCGGCGCGCGCGCTGAACCGCCTGGTCGGCCTCGGCTACGCGGTGCCCGGGTCGGTCATCGCGGTCGGCGTGCTGATTCCGGTGACGCGACTCGACAACTGGCTGGCCGGGCAGTGGCAGCTGTGGTTCGGCAGCAATCCGGGGCTTCTGCTCACCGGCGGCATCGCCGCGCTGGTTTATGCCTACCTCGTGCGCTTTCTGGCGGTCGCCCTGCAGTCGGTCGGCTCCAGCCTGTCGAAGATCACGCCGAGCATGGACGACGCGGCGCGCAGCCTCGGGCTGGGGCAGGGCGAGACCCTGCGCCGGGTGCACCTGCCAATGCTGCGCGGCAGCCTGTTCACCGCCGCGCTGCTGGTTTTCGTCGATGTGATGAAGGAGTTGCCGGCGACGCTGGTGATGCGTCCCTTCAATTTCGACACGCTCGCCACGCAGGCCTATACGCTGGCCTCCGACGAACGGCTCGCCGAGGCGTCGACGGCGGCTCTGGCCATCGTCGCCGTCGGCCTGCTGCCCCTGATGGCGCTGTCGCGCCAGATCGCGCGCAGCCGGCGCTGAGCCTTCGCCGCTCTTCCGCTTCTCCTGCCGCACGGTCGCCGGGCCGTTGCCCTCTCCGTCGCCTCAATTCCCGAGGCGAGATTCCGAGGCGAGATTCCGAGGCGAGAGGGCCGAAACTTCCGCGGCCAAACGAAAACGCCCCGCCGATTGCCGGCGGGGCGTTGCTTTTGCGGCGTCCGACGCTCAGCGGTAGCCGGCGCGGTCGAAGATCATCTGGGCCTTGGCGCGCTGCTTGGCCAGCGAGCCGACCTCCAGCGTGTCGGCCTTGAACTTGCCGAGCGCGTCGAGCGCGGGGTTGGAGACCTTGACGCTGGGGACCGAAGGCCACTCGTTGTTGCCGTCGGCGAAATAGCGCTGCGCGTCGTCGCTCGCCAGGTATTCGAGGAATTTCACGGCGGCTTCCTTGTGCGGCGCGTGCTTCAGCATGCCGCCGCCGGAAACGTTGATGTGCGTGCCGACGCCCTGCTGGTCGGGCCAGACGACGCCGACGCGTTCCATGATCTTCTTGTCCTCGGCCTTTTCGGAGCGCATCAGGCGCGCCACGTAGTAGGTGTTGGATACCGTGACGGCGCATTCGCCGGCGGCGACCGCCTTGATCTGGTCGGTGTCGCCGCCCTTCGGCGCGCGCGCGAAGTTGGCGACGACGCCCTTGGCCCACTCCTCGGCCTTGGCTTCGCCCTGGTGCGCGATGATCGAGGCCATCAGCGACAGGTTGTACGGGTGCGAGCCCGAGCGCGAACAGACCTTGCCCTTCAGCTTGGGATTGGCGAGGTCGGCGTAGTTGCGCACGTCGTCGGCCTGCAGCGCGCTCTTGGCGTAGACGATGACGCGCGCGCGGGTCGAGAAGGAGAACCAGTCGTCGGTGCGCAGGTGGGCCGGGATGCGCGATTCGAGCAGCTGCGACTTGACCGGGGCGAACAGGCCGAGGTCGTGCGCCGCGGCGAGGCGCGAGGCGTCCACGGTGAGCAGGATGTCGGCCGGGCTGTTGGCGCCTTCGTTCTTGATGCGTTCGAGCAGTTCGTCTTCCTTGCCTTCGATCCGGTTGATCTTGATGCCGGTCTGCTTGGTGAAGTCGGCGTAAAGCGCCTCGTCGGTCTGATAGTGACGGGCCGAGTAGAGGTTGAGGACCTTTTCCTCGGCGACGGCGCCGCCGGCGAGCGCGGTGCCCAGGGCGAGGGTGAGCAGAGACTGCTTGAGCAGGGATTTCATCACGTGGCTCCGTTCGAACAAATGAGAATTGATATCAGCGGGCCAGATCATAGCGGAAGGCGAATGGTTCGTAAATGAGAACCGTTCTTGGAGTGCTCGGGCGGGACAGGCGAGAAAAAAGACGCCGCAGCGTCTTTTCGGTGGTCGATTCGTTGCGAAGCGGGTCAGCGTTCGACGATGCGGCGGGCGCCGTTGTAGCGTTTGACCCAGTAGCCCTGGCGCATGTCCTCGACGCGGACTTCGGCGCCGGTGCGCGGCGCGTGCAGGAAGCGGTTGTCGCCGAGATAGATGCCGACGTGCGAAAACGCGCGGCGCATGGTGTTGAAGAAAACGAGGTCGCCGGGCTTCAGTTCGCGGCGGTCGACCTTCTCGCCGACTTCGCTCTGCTCCCTGGCCGTGCGCGGCAACAGGAGGCCGACGGCATCCTTGAACACCAGCTGAACGAAGCCGCTGCAATCGAGTCCGCTGTCCGGGTCGGTGCCGCCGTGGCGGTAGTTGATGCCGACGAGCTCCAGCCCCTTGAGGATCAGATCCTGCGCGCTGCTCGTATAGCGCTCGAACAGGGAAAGCTCTTCCGCGGGCTTCTGCTGCTCGGTGGCGTGGGCGCCGGAGGCTGCCGTGAAGGCGATGCAGGCGGCAGCGAGCAGGGTGGCGAGGGGGTTGTTGAAATGCATGGGGCCGGAATTTATTAGAAAAATCAATGGATGTAAACCCGCGCGGACTTTGTGGTCTGATTCCGGGCGCGTGAACTCCCCTGAGCTTTGCCGGGTAACTGTATGAAACGCAGGGGATAGTCCGTCGGAAGCAGCGACCGTGATTTTGTGCACAGCAATACGCGAAATTTGGCGAACGGAGTATATTTTCGGCACCGCTGCGGGCTGGATCGCACTGCCTGCCTGCCTGCCTGCCTGCGGGCGGGTGCGGGATATACCGTCCCGGGCGTATTTCGAAAGCGCGAGAAATTGCGCTTATAATCCGTAATTATGAATTAGGGTTCGGATTCGATTCCGCGTGGGTGCGTCGGGCGCGCGCCTGGCGGAGCGGTCCGACGGTTCCTTTCTCGGGGGTATGCGCATGAGCCCGTTCAAGGCTTATCTGATTGAAGAGCAGGATGGCAGGACGCACAGCGGCTTCGTCACGCTGGACGAAGGGCAACTCGACGCGGGCGAGGTGACGATCAAGGTCGCCTACTCCAGCATCAATTTCAAGGACGCGCTGGCCGCGACCGGCGCCGGCAAGATCATCCGCCGTTTCCCCTGCGTCGGCGGCATCGACCTTTCCGGCGTCGTCGAGAAAAGCGCCGATCCGCGCTTCAAGCCGGGCGATCCGGTGATCGCCACCAGTTTCGACATCGGCGTCGCGCATCACGGCGGCTACGCCGAATACGCCCGCGTGCCGGCCGACTGGGTCGTGCCGCTGCCCGCCGGCCTTTCGCTGTTCGACGCGATGGCGCTCGGCACCGCCGGTTTCACCGCGGCGCTCGGCATCGTGCGCATGGAGGAAAACGGACTGACGCCGGCCAAGGGGCCGGTCGTCGTGAGCGGTGCGACCGGCGGCGTCGGCAGCCTGGCGGTCGACATACTGGCGCGCCTCGGCTACGCGGTGACGGCGCTGACCGGCAAGGAGAGCGAGGTCGACTACCTCAAGCGCCTCGGCGCCGGGGAAGTCATGCTGCGCTCGTCGCTCGACCTCTCGCGCATCCGCCCGCTCGACAAGGCGCGCTGGGCCGGCGCGGTCGACAACCTGGGCGGCGACGTGCTCGCCTGGATGGCCAGCACGATGCAGCAGGGCGGGACGATCGCCAGCATCGGCCTGGCCGCGAGCACCGCGCTCAACACGACGGTGATGCCCTTCATCCTGCGCGGCGTCAGCCTGCTCGGCATCGACTCGGGCTACATCCGCGAGCCGTACCGCAGCGGCGTCTGGCGGCGTCTGGCGAGCGACCTGCGGCCGCCGCACCTGGGCGAGATGGCGCGCGCGATTCCGTTCGACGCCTTGCCCGGCGCGTTTGCCGATTTCATCGAGGGGCGCGCCCGCGGGCGCGTCGTGGTCGAGATCGGCGGCGCCTGATCCGCGCCCGGACCGGCTGGGATAGAGAGGGATAGCGCTCATGGACGACACGACGCAGCAGCCCCGTATCCTGATCGTCGACGATTCGCGCATGGTGCGTGCGACGATCATCAAGCGCATCCGTGACTTCTACGACTTCCGCGAGGAGGCCGATGGCGAGGCGGGGTGGCAGGCGCTGGTGCTCGATCATTCGATCCAGCTCGTGATCACCGATCTGTCGATGCCGGTGCTCGACGGCTTCGGCCTGCTCGGCCGCATCCGCGGCTCGCGTCTGGCGCGCATCCGCGACATGCCGGTGCTGATGATCTCCGGCGACGAGGAGGAGGCGCGCGAGCGCGCCAAGGCGCTCGGCGTCTCGGACTTCATCGCCAAGGGCATCGGCGCGGCCGAACTGCTGGCGCGCATCGATTCGCTGGTCAAGCTGGCGCAGACGCAGAACCGGCTCAAGGAGAACCGCGAGCAGCAGGTGCAGGACGCCGAGACCGGCCTGTTCACCCGCAAATACATCGAATTGCAGGCGGCGCAGGCGATGTCGCACGCGATGCGCCACGACAGCCAGGTGAGCGCGATGGTGCTCGGCTTCGATCGCTACGCCGCGCTGCGCGACAAGCACGGCGAAAGCGTGGTGAAGCAGTTGCAGCTGAGCTTCACCAAGATGTTGTCGGGCAAGATGCGCAAGGAAGACAGCCTCGGACACTTCGCCGGCAGCCAGTTCGCCGTCGTTTCGCCGGGCACCTCGCACACGGCCTGCGAATCTTTCGCCGGGCGCCTGCGCGAGGCGATCGAGAGCGCCAACATCGCGGTGCACGGCCAGCGCCTGCAGGTCTCGATCAGCGTCGGCGTGGCCAACAGCCCGGCCGACAGCGTGACCTCGGCCGGCGCGCTGCTCGAACTGGCCGGCGCGCGCCTGAAGTCGGCGCAGCAGGCCGGCGGCAATCAAGTGATCGGCTGCGTGGGCAAGCCGCCCGCCGTCGCGGCGGCCCCCAGCTTCGCGCACGCCGTCGAGTTGCTCAAGTCCGGCCGCGAGGGCTCGCTGCTGCCGCATCTCGCCGAGCTGGGGCTGCAGGCCTTGCCGCTGCTGCGCCTGCTGGACAGGGAATTGAAGCTGGGTCTGCCGCTGGCGGACATCGAACAAGGTTTGCTTGACCGGGCGCGGGAAGTCAAAGACGCCGGGCAGGATTCGCTATAGATCAGCAGTGCAGGGTAATCACGTTCAGCAAGAGGGAGCCACATGACGTCCATCAAGGAATTTCACCGCCAATCCATCGAGCAGCCCGACGCCTTCTGGGGCGAGCAGGCCAAGCTGATCGACTGGCACAAGCCGTACACGCAGACGCTCGATTTTTCGCGTCCGCCGTTCGCCAAGTGGTTCGTCGGCGGCGAAACCAACCTGTGCTACAACGCGGTCGACCGGCACGCCGCCAAGCGCCCGAACGACCGCGCGCTGGTCTTCATCTCGACCGAAACCGACGTCGAGAAGGTCTACACCTTCGCCGAGCTGAAGCAGGAAGTGATGCGCATGGCCGCCATCATGCAGAGCCTCGGCGTCGGCAAGGGCGACCGCGTCCTGATCTACATGCCGATGATTGCCGAAGCGGCCTTCGCCATGCTCGCCTGCGCCCGCATCGGCGCCATCCACTCGGTCGTGTTCGGCGGCTTTGCCTCGGGCTCGTTGGCCACCCGCATCGACGACGCCGAACCCAAGCTGATCGTTTCCTCCGAGGCCGGCATGCGCGGCGGCAAGGCCGTTCCGTACAAGCACCTGCTCGATGAAGCCATCGATCTGGCGACGAAGAAGCCGGCCAAGGTGCTGATGATCGACCGCGGGCTCGACAAGAGCTTCAACAAGGTCGAAGGGCGCGACGTCGACTACGCCACCTTGCGCGCCCAGTTCATGGACGCCGAAGTGCCGGTCACCTGGCTCGAATCGAACGAGCCCTCGTACATCCTCTACACCTCGGGCACGACCGGCAAGCCGAAGGGCGTGCAACGCGACACCGGCGGCTACTGCGTGGCGCTCGCCGCGTCGATGAAGCACATCTTCTGCGGCGGCGAGGGCGAGACGATGTTCTCGACTTCGGACATCGGCTGGGTCGTCGGCCACTCCTACATCATCTACGGCCCGCTGATCGCCGGCATGGCGACGATCATGTACGAAGGTACGCCCCTGCGTCCGGACGCCGGCATCTGGTGGAAGATCGTCGAGGACTACAAGGTCACGGTGATGTTCTCGGCGCCGACCGCCGCCCGCGTGCTGAAGAAGCAGGACCCGGCCTTCATGCACAAGTACGACCTGTCGACGCTGAAGCACCTCTTCCTCGCCGGCGAGCCGCTCGACCAGCCGACGCACGAATGGATCCAGGGCGAACTCAAGCTGCCGGTGATCGACAACTACTGGCAGACCGAAACCGGCTGGCCGATGCTCTCGGCAATGCCCGGCGTGGAACAGACGCCGATCAAGTTCGGCACGCCGAGCTTCCCGGTCTACGGCTACGACCTGAAGATCTTCCGCGAAGACGGCAGCGAGTGCGACGCCAACGAAAAGGGCATCGTCGGCATCATGCCGCCGCTGCCGCCCGGCTGCCTGTCGACGGTGTGGGGCGACGATCCGCGCTTCGTGTCGACCTACTTTTCGCTGTTCAAGGAGCCGCAGGTCTACTCCTCGTTCGACTGGGGCATCCGCGACGAAGAGGGCTACCACTACATCCTCGGCCGCACCGACGACGTGATCAACGTCGCCGGCCACCGTCTCGGCACGCGCGAGATCGAGGAAGCCGTGCAGGGCCACAGCGCGATCGCCGAAGTCGCCGTCGTCGGCGTCGCCGACCAGCTCAAGGGGCAGATGCCGATGGCCTTCGCCGTGGTCAAGGACGCGGCGCGCATCGCCACGCCCGAGCTGCGCGCCTCGCTCGAAAAGGAAGTGATGAAGCAGGTCGACGAGAGCCTCGGCGCGATCGCCCGGCCGAGCCGCGTGCACTTCCTCACCGTGCTGCCCAAGACGCGTTCCGGCAAGCTGCTGCGCCGCTCGATCCAGGCGCTGGCCGAAGGCCGCGACCCGGGCGACCTGACGACCATCGAGGACCCGGCCGCGCTCGAACAGCTCAAGCTGGCCCTCGGCATCGCCTGACCTGACGCAACGCGCGATCCGGGCGTGATCCAGATCAAGCAATAACGAAACCCGTACCGCTATCATTCGCCTGCCGCCCTTCGGGGCCGCAGGCGAATTTTTTTCCGCCGGGCCGCTCCAAGGCAAGGACTCCCCTCGGAGGTTGCGCTGCCGCGCAGCGCGAAACGGGGGCTTTTTTGGGCGAGTCGCGCTTCCTGGCGCACCGCCGTCTTACGGGAAACGACCAATGAATACGATTTACGCGAAGACCGCCGGCGCCGCGCGCGGCGCATTGCTCGGGCTGCTGCTCGGCTTCGGGACGCTGGCGCTGCCGGCGGGCGCCGAAGAAGCGAAGGTCCTCGGCGCGCACGACCAGCCGATCCACGACGCCGCCCGCATGGGTTCGGGCAAGGACATCGTCCGCATCCTCAAGGCCGACCCGCAGGCGCGCGATGCGCGCACGCTCGCGCAGGGCTCGCAGCCGATCCACCTGGCCGCGACCAACCCCGACACCAGCGCACTGAAGGCGCTGATCGCCGCCGGCGCCGACCCCAACGCGCGCGACAACGACGCGTCGACGCCGCTGCACATGGCCGTCTACACACAGAAGGTCGAGCACACGCAGCTGCTGCTCGACGCGGGCGCCGATCCCAAGGCCAAGAACAACTTGGGGCGCGACGTTTTGTCGCTGGCGCGCAAGCAGATGGCGAACGAGGCGGCCGGCATCATCTCGCTGTGGATCCTCAAGGGCTGTCAGCCGAAGAAGCCCTGCTGAGAGTTCGCGCGGAGCGCGCTTTTCGTCGGCGCCGCCGGGGTACCCCTGCGTCGCTCCCGAGTCGCTTCCGCGTTTTCCGCGTTGACAAACGATCGTTTGAAATGCATTCTCCGGGCCCTCACGACCGGGAGAATCCATGAAGGCGAGCGTCATGCGGCGGCTGATCAATCTGTGGCCGCCCTTCCTCTTTACCGGCATCGGCTGCCAGCGCCTGTCGGCCGACTACCGCGAGGCCGACGTGCAGTTGCGCCTGCGCTGGTACAACCGCAACTACGTCGGCACGCATTTCGGCGGCAGCCTGTTCGCGATGACCGACCCGTGGTACATGCTGCTCCTGCTCAAGCGCCTCGGGCCGGCCTATCGCGTCTGGGACCGGCACGCCGCGATCGAATTCATCGCTCCGGGGCGCGGCACGGTGCGCGCGCAATTCCGCCTCGATGACGCGACGCTGAACGAGATCGTCGAGAAGACGGCGAGCGGCGAGAAGTACCTGCCCGAATTCACCATCAACGTCGTCGACGAACGCGGCGAACTCGTCGCCCGCGTGCGCAAGACGCTTTACGTGCGCCGCAAGCCGGCCGCCGCGTAACTTTCCGGTCTTTCCGCTCTACCCTTTTTCCCGGCCGGCGCCGTTTTCCACCTCGCGCCAGTAGGCGCGGTGCTGGGCGACGCTCGCCCGGCGGTCGATGGCTACTTCGAGCAGCGTCGGTCCGCCGCGTTCGAGCGCCGCCGCGAGCGCCTGCCCGAAGCCGGCCAGCGTCGCGGCGTGCGCGTAGGCGACGCCGAAGCTGCGCGCCGCCGCGCCGAAGTCGATGCGCTGCGGCGTCAGCCAGGCCTGCTCGAACTCGGGCAGGGCGGCCTGCGGCAGGTAGTCGAAAATCCCGCCGCCGCCGTTGTTCAGCACCACGCAGACGATGTCCCGGCCGTGCGCGGAGGCCAGCGCCGTCAGGTCGTGCTGCGCCGTCAGGTCGCCGAGCAGGGCGACGCAGGGGCCGGCGGCGGCGATGCCGAGCGCCGTCGACAGGTTGCCGTCGATGCCGCTCGCGCCGCGATTGCCGTAGATGGCGAGCGGCTTCTCGCCGCTGCCGGAAAACGCGTCGAGATCGCGGATCGCCATCGAGTTGCCGCAGAACAGCCGGTGCCCGGCCGGCAGGCGCGCGATCAGCGCGGCGATCAGCGCGCCTTCGAAATTCTCCCGCGTCAGATAGGGCGCTGCGATCGCCTTGACTGCCGCTTCTGCGCCCATGAAGGCCGCCCGCCACGCCGCCGGCCCGGGCGCCGGCGCGCCGGCGAGCAGGGCGGCGCAGGCC
>RCMZ01000055.1_pt1 | contig 66445 bp, 61 predicted proteins | sample 2041141 | NCBI WGS metagenome assembly RCMZ01 (sample SAMN09708263, study PRJNA481090) | Wastewater metagenome, whole genome shotgun sequencing project. | biome: sewage; isolation source: Davis station wastewater (DW) | place: Antarctica: Davis Station | collected 2010-03-01 | reverse complement strand
CAGACCCAGACCCAGACCCAGACCCAGACCCAGACCCAGACCCAGACCCAGACCCAGACCCAGACCCAGACCCAGACCCAGACGATATTCCGTTCTGACCGAAGTCACTTTGGTTGTCACGCGCACTTGCGCCGCTTCGGAGGGCACGCAGTCGTTGCAACTGGGCTGGGATGACTGCATTGTCCGGAAGTCACTCCGTGTCCGACCGGTCAGCCTGTTTTAACGAGCGGCGCAGCTTATCTGTCAATGCCATCGAGCGTTACCAAATACCTTTGAGACTGTCTCGATCTTGCACAGGCAAAACATCAATCTCGCGCATGAAGTCGTCACTGGCACGGCAACCCGCTGACATCAGGATTGACATGACTTTGGTAAATCCAGCGGGGTTTCGCGCCGCGTCCTCGGGGCAACCTCCATCAAGCTGAGCGTTTGGTTTGGCAAGCCAATCTCGCACCTGCTCCCACGATTGGAAGGCTGCAAAGGCGGCGTGATCCAGCGCCATCAATCTCTCGTAGTCCGGGCTTCCAAATTCGCGGCCTACAGGCGCCGCATCGAGCCAAGCACTGTCCTCACTCGAATCGTGGCGCGTTGGATTCATCCGAGGTTTCTGCGCTGGATTTTTTGACATATTCCCATGCTACTTGCGGCGGCATCCTTTGTACAACGCCAGTACCGGATTCCATGATGGGTTCCCATTTTGGGATGAGCGCCTGCCTTCAGCCTTCAACAGACCTATCAATTACTCCTAGCATTACAGCGGCAATAAAAAGCGCCTCAAATGAGGCGCTTTTGCATTTCTTAATGTGGAATTCTCCCGACGAACTTTATTTGTGCCCGACTGACTTTATTTGTTGGAGTCAAAACCCTTATTCTGCGCAATTAAAGTCGTAAACCCCTGCCCAGCATCTATGCGGCTCAGCGCACTGCTCAGCAAACTGTCCGTCAATCTAAAGTCGTAAACTCCTCCTGGTGGGCTGCAGCAACAACTCAAGTACGGCTCGCGGAGGGCTCAAAGAAGCCTTTCTACTACTCCTGTATGCAAAGCATCTGTGTCCAAGATCCGGGCTTGAACACGACTACTCGCCTAGGATGCCAAAGCCTTGATGGATACCAGCTGACAGAGAGAACCTTTCTACTTCCATTTTCCGGCCAGATATCCAGAAGTGAAGACAGTGCCGGCTCGATTGGACTCAGCAACACACCTTCCGCCAAGTTCATGACCAAACCGTAGTCAGTCAACATCCAATGTGCCGGGGACGTGGCGCTGGCAGCATGATGGACGCCTCTTCTCCTAAGCTCTGGCACAAGTTTGGCAACAATCGAATTGACCACAAGGAGTCTTTCGGCGGAGATCGAGTGCGTCATGATTCATCTTCCGATCAGCATCACAGTATGCCGCGTGAGCGGGTATGCCGCGCTCGCACCACGGTGACAAACCTCAGAATCCTTTGGGAGAGGCTTGTATAGGCTGCATGCGGCCGCCCAATACACCGCGCGCGACTGTCCGCCCACACCGAAGCTGTCATCGATGTTCAAGCTCGCAACGATTTCGCCGATGAAGGCGTGACTCCGGCGGCGCGACTAGCTTTCGACAGTCTGGCTATCAAACATGCGAGCCAATACTCCCTCATCCCATGAGCTCAGCCAGCCCCATAGCCATGCGCGAGGGCGCAACGCTGACGATCTCTGACTCCACGACTTGGTGCTTCACAAACGGGTCTTCTTCCACCAAGGCTGTCACTTCGGCCTTGCTGAGCTTGACTGCCAGCAATGCACCGCCTTGCGCATTCTCTAGAGAACCGGCGAGCAAGAACACCCCATCGTTGATCCCCTTTTCAATCCACTCCTTGTGCCCGGCCATCCACTGCGCGGCTTGCGAACGATTGGGGCCGGATTTGAGCAAGACAATGTGCATGAGAACTCTCTCCTATGGGTAACGATTTCAGGGTTGGAATCCGTATCTACTTTTGCGCGCCTTGACCCGCTGCATCCAGCACCCAGGCCTCGATCTGCTTGACCTCATGGCGGATGAAGGCCTCGTCATGGAAGGCGTTGGCCAAGGAAGCAATCCCTTGGCTTCGCGCCAAAAGGTGCATCGCCAGAACATCGGCATCCTTGATGCGGCCCAGCTCTACGAACTGCTGCGCCAGCCAGCGTCGAAACTGCCCAAAGATCATTCCCGCCTCCCCTTGTGAGGGGTGTTCGAGCTTTGCGAGCTCGGCGCACAGTGTTCCCACTGGGCAACCGAAGCGCTGAATGTCCTTGCGGTTGTCGATCAGCATCTGCGCAAAGCATTTCAGCCTCTCGATGGGCGTACGCCCCTTGAGCGCCCAGGCGTCCAGCATCCCCTGCGTCTTGGTCGCCCTGTGGGCGATGACTTCTTTGAGGATGTCGTCCTTCGTTTTGAAGTGGTAGTAGAAGTTGCCGCGCGAGATACCCACTGCATCGGAAATGTCCGCGAACGAAGTGTTCTCAAAGCCGCGTTGATAAAAAAGAAGATCGGCTTTCTCGATGATCTCCTGACGTGTACTGGGTTTGGAGTCGGTGGATTTCATGCTGCCGCCATTTTTGAAAGCGATTGCTCAGTGGCCGATGGATAGTCCGTGTATCCACGCTCGTCTCCGCCATAGAACCTAGCTGCATCAGGAGTTGCGAGAGGCAGATCATGACGAAGCCGGACGACCAGGTCCGGGTTGGCAATGAAGGGCTTTCCGAAGGCGATCAGATCGGCAGAGCCTTGCTCGATAGCCGCCATGGCTCGGGCTCTGTCGTAACCGTTGTTGGCAATGTAGGTGCCGCCAAAGCGGCGCCGCAGTTCACGGTAGTCCACCGCCGCAACAGTGGCCGACAAATCCCCCTCCAGCACATGAAGGTATGCCAGGTGCAGTTTGGAAAGCTCTTGGGCGTAGTACCCAAAATGCGCTGCCGGGTCGCTGTCGTGCATGTCGTTGAAGCGGTTTTCTGGACTGAATCGCACACCGATACGCCCCTGCGGCCAGATCTCGCTGACGGCATCCACGATCTCCCGCAGAAACGCCAACCGCCCTGCGGGTGATCCTCCGTACCGGTCGCTCCGTTGATTGCTTCCGTCTCGCAGAAACTGATCAATCAAATATCCATTCGCGGCGTGGATCTCGACACCGTCGAAGCCTGCGGTTTTCGCCACTGCGGCGGCCTTCTTGAACTGATCCACCACTTGGGAGATCTCCGCAGTGGTCAGCTCTCTTGGCGTTACGAACGGCTGCATCCCAACATAGGTGACTGCCAGGCCCTCGGGCTTGATCGCTGAAGGAGCGACTGGCAGATCTTCGTCCACCTGAAGACTGGGGTGTGAGATACGACCACAGTGCTGTAGCTGGGCAAAGATGTGCCCGCCTTTGGCATGGACTGCGTCAGTGACCTTTTGCCATCCCTGCGCCTGCTCCTCTGTGTAGATCCCGGGCGTTCCAGGATAGCCAACCCCCTGAGCCGACACGGGAGCAGATTCCGAGATCACAAGCCCGGCGTCTCCACGCTGTCCGTAGTGGATCGCCATCAGAGGGGACGGCACGCCCTCCGGTGCAGCGCGGTTGCGCGTCATCGGCGCCATGACGATCCGGTTGCTGAGCAACATGTCGCTCAGCATGAATGGGGCAAAAAGCTCATGCATGCAAGACTCCGCAGGTTTAGGTCATTTGTCCTAATATCGTAGGACGAATGACCTAATTCTGTCAACACGCGCTTGGATGCTCGATCAGCTCAAGTCGGTAACCATCAGGGTCTGCAACGAATGCGATGTTTTCTGGAGTCTGGCGTTGCGGGCTTGAATGCGTCATGAGGCCAGGCGCGCGGACGACCCGCACGTTGGCTTCGGCCAGGTACCTGCAGGTCCGCTCAATGTTGGCGACCCTCAGAGCAACATGCCCATACGCCGACCCATGTTCGTAGTCCTGTGTGTTCCAGTTGTGGGTGAGTTCAATGGCTGCAGACTGATCTTCATTGCCGTACCCGACGAATGCCAAGGTGAAGCGCCCCTCGGGGTACTCTTCCTTGCGGAAAAGCGTCATGCCAAGTAGTCCGACGTAGAAGGCGATCGACCGATCCAGGTTACTCACACGCAGCATGGTGTGAAGTAGCGCAGATGGGGTGAGCGCTTGTTGTGGGTGTTTCTCTGTGCTCATGTTTTGAATCCAGGGATTGAGAGAGGCCACCTCGACAGCACCGAGGTGGCCCAGCAATCTGATGCGGTTAGCCCTTTGCGATTGCTTCGCCGATTTCGGCATTGGTCAGGGACTTCCCGCCCCAATTCCAGGCACCATCAACCGCGTGCACCACGTTGATGTAGACCTTGTCCTTGGGATGTTGGTAACCAGACAGCTCATGAACGATGGCGGTCGCCTCATCGAAATACCCGATCTGCACTTCGCGATTGGCGAAGGCAAATGAGGGCACTTTCCACTCGATGAACACCACCGGCGTTTCCCGCATGCCAGTGAAAGTGGCATCCCGGGGCAGGACGTGGATCGACCCGACGACATTCGACGTCATGGTTTGATTGCCCTTGAGTCCGTGCCACTTGAGCATGGCTTCGGAAAGGCGCGAGAACGCAACTTTCTCCTGGCCTTTGGGAAGAACCCCTTCTGTCAATGTGAGGGTGAGAGGCATGTGAACACTCCAAAAATGTTGAGGACATAGACCGGGGATAGTCCTGCGTCCAGGCGATCCCAATCCGTTTAAATAACGATCGTTATACCAATAATAGATAACGATCGTTATCTGTTCAACTACAATTCCCGAATTCCATTCCCTGGCAGGAGAAGTTCCGCATGTCCCGTCTTGAGCAGAAGTCCCAGACACGCCAACGCATCGTGGAAGCTGCAGGCCGCAGTTTTCGCAAGGGTGGATTTGGCGGTGTGGGTGTTGATGGACTGGCAAAGGAGGCGGGGGTTACATCCGGAGCTTTCTACGGGCACTTTGGCTCGAAGTCAGATGCGTTCCATGAGGCTGTGGTGCACGGGATGGCGGATCTGAAGGCTGGTGTGCTGTACTACCAACAGACGCATGGAAGCTCGTGGTGGCCAGAGTTCGTGAAGTTCTACCTGGGCGCTAAGCGACGTTGTGACCTGGCAGAAAGCTGCGGTCTGCAAGCGCTTTCTCCTGAGGTCGCTCGGGCTTCTCCAGAAGTCAGAGAAGCTTTCGAAAGCAGCCTGAAGGAAGTCTCTGCCGCAATCCTCTCGGGCCCCAAGTCGCCCAAGGCACCGCGTGATGAGGCCGGAGCGCGCTCAGCACTCGCTGCATTGGTTGGGGCCGTCACGCTGGCGCGGGCAGTGGGTACGGAGCAGTTTGGTGACGCGATCGCCGCATCGGCTGGGGTGGCGCTTCTTGGGGAGCTTTGGCAACCTAGGTAGGTGCTCATGCGAGCGCCTGGTTAGTGGGGCAAACGGGAAATATGCGCGCCGCCCTCAATAGTCTGCAACCGCTGCAGAACCGAGCTCGGCGTGGCGGCTTTAGGCTGTGAGCAGCCAGTAACGCCTCCGATACTGAGCGACCGCTGCACGGAAGAGCTGACAGCCGAGGGCTACGATGGTGACCAACAGAGCGATGCACGCCGCCGTGTTGAACATTCGTCCGATGCTGTACACGGATGGGCTCATTGGGGACTCCTGGCCGGTTGTGTGACTTCGAAATAGGCTGACCATGTCGCCGTCCACATACTTCCTAGTGACAGCTAACTATTACTGTAGCGGGCCGAAGATTTTGCCAGGGGAGTCTTCTCTTGGCCCCATTGCATAGGCCTGTAGTCATGGGACGAGCGCAATCTCTCCCCAACTTCAGAAAGAATGCCTGATGCCAATGTCCACACCCTTCCAGGCTGCATTGGCAACGCCCGTCACGCCTCCGCCGCTCACGCTGGCGCCGCCAGAGTTGGCAATGCGTGAGACAGTGGTGTAGACGGCGGTGCGTTTGGAGAGGTTGTGAACGTAGCCGATAGCAAGGAGCTGTGCCTTGCGTTCGACGGATGCGTTGTCGTGGATTTGCGAGTACGACACTGGGATGTAGCCGGGGCCCAAGGTGAACTGCGCACCCACCAGGAAGCCTGAGGATCGATTGGGGGTTGCGACGTTGTCCTTGCGGTCCTCGAAGATCTGCACCATGGGCTTGACGGAGCCGAAGGCATAGGCAGCGCCCGCGTTGGTGGTAGTGACGTCGCCCGAGGTCAGTGAGGTGCGCCCGTGCGCCAGGGCCACATGCAGGTTGGCATCCGCGTACCCGATGCGCAGGCCTGCGTAGTTGCCGTCCTTGCGGGTGCCATTGGGGGCGTTGGAGGGTTTTTCGCCCATGGCATACATCAGCTGGCCGTAAAGCCCCTTGCCCTGGGGCAAAAAGTAACCCACCGAGTTGGATGCACGCAAGGCGGTCTGCACGGTCGAGACCTTCGATATGTTGCTCTGGATGATGCTGGATGCCGAGCCCGCGCCTGCTGTGCCGAACGGGTCGAAGGCGGTGAGGTTCCAGTAGGTGGGTGTGAAGTCGCGGCCAATGCGAAGCTCGCCCAGGGTCTTGCTGGTCAGGCTCACGGTGGAGCGGCGGTTGAAGGTGATGCCCGAGCCCGTCGTAGTCTGATTATTGGTGGTGGTGAGGCCGCCTGTCCCCGTGTCGATGTTCAGTCCCATGTCCAACACGAAGCTGGCCGACAGCCCGCCACCCAAGTCTTCGATTCCGCGAAATCCCAGGCGACTGATTTGGTTGCCGCCGCTGCCGTTGACCCGATTGACCGATGCGCCGCCTTGGCTGGCGTGCTGGTAGTTTGCATCGATGACCCCGAAGATGGTGACAGAGGATTGAGCGAGTGCGGGAAGCGCCAGGGTGCTGGCTACCGCCGCGAGCAATGTTTTGGTTTTCATGTTTTCGTCTCCTTGATTGATGGTTTGGTGAGCAGATCGTGTGTGATTACTCGGGCTTGTAGCCCGCACTGCGCAGCAGCTCTGCGCCTTGTTCCACTTCGCGCGCGATGTACTGGCGGAATTGCTCGGGGGTTTCATTCACCGGATCGATGCCCAGGGCAGTGAAAGCGCCGGATTTCGCCAGCTCGTCCACTGCCGAGTTGGCCGCTTTGTTGAGTGCCGCAACGAGATTGGGTGGCGTGCCCTTGGGGGCCCACAGGCCATACCACGACACGTAGGAGAACTGGGGCAGGCCGCTCTCGCTCACGGTGGGCACTTGCGGCATCAGGGGGCTGCGCTTTTTGGCGGTGATGGCAATCGGCTTGACGTTGCCGGACTTGGCCAGTTGCATCAAAGACACCATGGAGTCGAGCAGCATCTGCACCTGATTGCCCGCCACGTCCACCAGCGCGGGCTGCGTGCCCTTGTAGGGCACATAGGTGAAGCTCACCTTGCCTTCTTTGGCCAGCAGCAGGGTGGCGAGATGGCTGGGGGCCCCCAGTGCGGGCAGCGCTGCAGTCCATTCTTCAGGCTTGGCACCCGCGGATTTCAGCAATTCCGACAGCTTTTGTTCGGGCTGCTTGGGGCTGATGACCAGCATCAAAGGGGCCTCTCCCACCCGTGCCACCGGAGCGAAATCGGTTTGCGGGTCGTATGGCGGGTTCTTCATTACCTGCCGGGTATGCACCTGCGTTGCCGCCGAAAACAGCAGCGTGTAGCCATCGGCAGGGGCGCTTTGCACAAACCGGCCGCCCAGTGTGCCGCTGGCACCAGCTTTGTTTTCCACAATCACCGAGGCACCCAGCTGCTTGCGCATTTGCTCAGCAAGCAGGCGTGCAGCGCTGTCCACACCGCCCCCAGCGGCAAACGGTACGACGATGCGAATCGTGCGGTCCGCTGCGGGAAATGCTGCGGGCGCGGTCTGTGCCATGAGGGCTGGGCATGTGCATGCTGCTGCGATGGCACCGAGGCCCCGGATCCATTGGCGTTTGTTCATTGTGTCTCCTTAGGTGTTGTCTGATGTCGTCTCAAAGTCAATTCAATGGGTCTGCGCAGACGCGGCCTGCCGCCCGTGTTTTCTGACCAGAATGTCCAGCGTGTCTGACAGGGCGTGCGCATCCACTCCCCGCGTAATGAAGACCAGCCGCGTTCTGGTGTCCTGTGAGGGCCAGCGCGGCAGTCTTTCGGGAGGGGTAAAGAGGTGCTGCACCCCTTGGATGAGCAGGGGGTGTTCCGGGTCATCCGTGGTTTGGATCAACCCTTTGACGCGTAACAAGTCTGCGCCGCGTGATGCCACCACCATGTCCAGCCAATGGGCAAATGGCGCCAGGGGCAAAGGCGTGTCACGGGTGATGACAAACGATGTGATGCCGCTGGCGTGCTGCGCAGGGGTTGGTTCGGCCTGCGGTGTGGCTGCCATGGGGCGATACCCCGCCACGCTTTCTTCCACTGGCGATCGGTGTGCCTGTTGTTGCATCAGCGCGAGCAATGCCATGACGGGGTCTTGCGGCGGGGTGACGATGGTGGCATCGGGGTTGATGCGACGCAGTTCCATCATCAGTGCGGCCTGGCCTGGGCTGTCTTGGCTGGCGGCTGACAGGTCAGTCTTGGTGAGCACCAGCACATCAGCCACTGCGGCCTGACGTCTTGATTCGGGATACTCGGCCAGCGTCTGCGTGCCCAGCACACTGTCGATGGTGCAGGCAACGCCCTGCAGTGCAAACAGGCGGGAGACGACGGGGTCTCCCATCAGCACCCTGAGGATGGGCGTGGGGTCTGCGAGCCCGCTGGTCTCGATCAGCACCCGTTTGAGTTGAGCGCCCATGCGCTGTGCAAGGTCGCTCAGCGCTGCCACCAGGTCGCCGCGCACCTCGCAGCACAGACAGCCGTTGGCCAGCAGCACGGTGTTTTCGGTGGTGTGTGTGATCAGATCGTGGTCAATGCCGATGGCACCGAACTCGTTGACGATGACGACGGTGCCGTCCAGCCCGGGCTGGCGCAGCAGCCGGTTGAGCAGGGTGGTTTTGCCACTGCCCAGAAAGCCGGTCAGTACCGTGACGGGAACCTTGGCACCATGCTGAGGGCCGATGGTAGACGCCTGATCCGCCAGCAGGAGTGAGGAGAAATGCCCCGCCATTGCTAGCCCTCCGCCTGAGAGCCGTGCAGGCTCGCAAAGGAGCGCAGCGAGCGCTCCAGCCGCGACAAGATCCAGTCTGCGCCGTCCTGCTCAATGGCACCCTGGCTCAGCCGCTGCAGCAGCAGTCGCACGGGCTCAGGCTGCGATGTCGCAGGGCCCCAGGCGGTGAAAAACGCCATGACCGCCGCGTGGCCCGAGCGCAGGCCTGCGTCTTGAAGATAGTCGAAGATGTCCAGCTCGAAGTCTTCCAGCCGCAGGCTGATGCCCCCCACGCCGCAACCGCAGGTGCCGCCCAGGGCGACGTGGCGCATCGCCAGATCGCTCCAGAGGCGCAAAAGTGCCTCGGTGCGCTGTGCGATGCAGTCGCGTTCTTCGGTCACGATCACTGGCCGGCCCACGCGGCAGAAGTGCTGGCCGCGGCAGGAAGGCTGGCGCGCAGCTGCTGGGTGGCTTCCCGGTCGGCCTGGCCTTGCGCATTGACCACCACCCGGTAGACCTCTTTGGCAACCTCCTCGCTTACGTAGCCTTCGCGGACATCCTCTGCCACCTTGTCGATGTCCCGGTCCAGCGGGTTGCCAAAGCCACCGCCACCGCCCGAAAGCATCTTGTACGCGTCGCCGCGTTCCAGGCGCACGTTGAAGATCTTGGCGTTGGCATGGTCTGTTTTCCATTCGCCCTTGTGGCGCACGGCCAGGCCGTTGCCCATGGCGTCGCCGCCGCCTTCCAGGCCCCAAGGCTTGCAGTGCACGCGGTCGATGCGGGTGGTGACGGTGAAGGGCGACAGCGCCTGCACCACCATCTCTGCACCCAGCCCGCCGCGGTACTGCCCTGCGCCTGCCGAGTCTTTGCGGATTTCGTACTTCTCCACCAGCACGGGGTATTTGGCTTCGAGCTGCTCGGTGGGGCTGTTGTGCGTGTCGCCATCGTTGATGCAGACCGTGACCGATACGCCGTCTTCCTTGCTCTTGGCTCCCCAGCCACCGCCCAGCGGGCCAATGCCCACAATGAACAACCGGCCGTCTTCGGGCGAGATGCCGTGGATGTTGGGGAACACCAGATCGGCATGGTGCCCGGCGATGGAGCGGTCCGGAATGGCGGGTGCCAGGGCCTTGAAGATGGTGTCGATCACCGTCATCGGGAAGGTCATCCACACCCGCATGGGGTAAGGCCGCTCTGCGCTGATGACGGTGCCCATGGGCATCACCACCTTCAGGGGGCGGAAACTGCCGTCATTGACCGGGTAGTCGGTGGGCGTGGTCAGGCACTTGTAGGCCACCTGGGCGCAGGCAATGCCCGTGGTGAAGCCCGAGTTGTAGAAGCCCCGCACCTGCTTGGACACGTCCGACAGGTCCACCGTCATCTCATCGCCCTGCACCGTCACCTTTACCCGGATCGGAATGCGCTTGCCGATTTCCAGCCCGTCGTCGTCCATGAACGACTCGGCTTCGTACACGCCATCCGGAATCGAGAGCGTGTTCTTGCGGGCCACCGCTTCAGACGAATCCATGATCTGCCGGATAGAGCCGTTGACCGCATCGGCACCGTAGCGCTGCAGCAGCTCCACATAGCGGCGCTCGCCCGTGGTGATGGCGGTGATCTGCGCGCGCAGGTCGCCAAGGGCGCGCTCGGCCAACCGCACGTTCATCGCGATGATGTCGATCAGGTCCTGGTTGACCACGCCCTCGCGCTGGTACTTGATGATGGGGATCTGGATGCCTTCGCTGAAGATGTCGGTGGTGACATTGCCCAGCGTGCCGCCCACATCCAGCCAGTGCGCCATGCAGCAGGTAAAGCCCTCGAGCTTGCCCTCGTGGAACACCGGCATGGTGAAGGTGAAGTGGTTCAGGTGGCTGCCGGTGGTGTAGGCATCGTTGGTCACCAGAATGTCACCGGGCAGGATGTTCTCGTAGCCAAAGTGGCGGATCTTTGCCTTGACGGTTTCGGACATGCCGCGAATGAACATGGGCAAGCCCAGACCGATCGAGACGGTGTCGCCCTCCTTGGTGAAGAGACCGACGGTGAAGTCCAGTGCCTCGTAAATGATGAGGTTGTAGGCCGTGCGGGTCAGGTTGGTCTTCATCTCTTCCGTCACGGCATAGAGGCCGTTGCGGATGATCTCGACAGTGACTGGGTCGATGGCCGCGCCAGCAGCGCCAGCGAGGGTGGCGGGGGTTGTGTAGGTGCTCATGAACGGTCGCTCCCAATGGCGATTTGCAGGTTGCCGAGTTCATCCACGCGCAGCTCGTCGCCGGGTTGCACGACGGTCGTAGAGGCGTGTTCCTCGATGAGTGCAGGGCCGGAGATCCGATTGCAGGAGCGCAGCAGATCGCGCTTGAAGACCGGCGTGTCGGCCCAGCCGCTGGTGCGGAAGTACACCGGCTTGACGGTGCGGCGCGCGTTTGCCTCAGGCTCGGAGCTGCCCTCGGCGACCTGGTGCTTCGGCGGCTTCTTCATGGTGCCGAGCACCGTCACGCGCAGGCTCACCAGATCGGCTGGCTCCTTGGGGGCCGAAGTGCCGTAGCGCACCTTGTGCAGTTCATCAAACTGCTGCTTGATGGCCGAGCGGTCCCGGCTTTCGAAGAAGGACAGCGGAAGATCCACGGTCACTGCGTGTTCTTGCCCCACATAGCGCATGTCGGCTGCGCGCTCAATCACCACCCCGTCGGCCTTCACGCCAGACTGCTCCAGCGCGGCGCGGCCTTCGTCTTCCATCTTCTTGTAGGCTTCTTCGATTTCGTCGAACGACACGTCGTTGAGCTTGCGGAAGACGGAGCGCACGTAGTCGTAGCGAAGGTCAGAAAACAGCATGCCGTAGGCCGAGAAGTAACCCGGCGCATACGGAATCAGCACCTTGCGGATGCCGATCTCGCGGGCAATGGCCGAGGCGTGTAGCGGGCCCGCGCCGCCGTACACCACCATGGTGAAGCTGCCTGCATCCAGCCCGCGTTCGGTGGTCACCGCCTTCACGGCGTGGGACATCTGCGTGACCGCAATGCGCAGGATGCCGTCTGCCGCCTCGGTCGGATCCAGCCCCAGCGGCGTGGCAATACGCTCGGCCATCTGGCGCTGGCAGCCCGCCAGGTCGAGCTTGAGCTCGCCGCCCAGGAAGTTGTCGGCATCCAGCCGCCCCAGCACCAGGTTGGCGTCCGTCACCGTGGGCTCCTGGCCACCGCGGCCATAGGCCACCGGGCCGGGAATGGAGCCCGCGCTCTGCGGCCCCACGCGCAGCGCGTTGCCGGTTTCCACGCGGGCGATGGAGCCGCCGCCGGTGCCAACCTCGTGGATGTCCATCATCGGAATCTGGATGGGCAGGGCGCGCTCGTAGCCGCCGATGAGTGCCGAGCCGGTGGTGAGCGGACGGCCTTCGCTGATCACGCCTGCCTTGGCGGTGGTGCCGCCCATGTCAAACGCAATGGCGTCGCCCATGCCCAGCTGCGCGCAGATCGCTTGCGCGCCGATCACGCCCGCTGCGGGGCCGGACTCCAGCATGCGCACACAGCCCACCCGTGCATGCTCGATGGGGAACAGACCGCCCGTGGACTGCACCACGTAGAAGTCCCCCTCGAAACCCTTGGCCGAGAGGTGCGTTTCCAGCTGGCCCAGGTACTGCGACACGCGCGGGCCCACGTAGGCATTGGCCACGACGGTGGAGACCCGCTCGAATTCGCGGTATTCCTGGCTCAGGTCGTGCGACGCGGAAACGAAGGCGTGCGGGAGTTCTTCCTGCAAGATCGCCTTGACGCGCTGCTCGTGCGCCGGGTTGCGGTACGAATGCAGCAGCAGCACGGCCACGGCTTCAATGCCCTGGCCTTTGAGTTCCTTGGCCAGCTCGCGCACGGCGTCTTCGTCCAGCGGCTTGTGCAGGCTGCCATCGGCGCGCAGGCGCTCGGCCACCTCAAAGCGCAGCGACCGCTTCACCAGCGGCTGGTGCTTGTTGAAGAACAGGTTGTAGGCATCGGGCCGGTTCACGCGCCCGATTTCATAGATGTCGCGAAAGCCTTCGGTGATCAGCAGCGCAGTGTTGGCACCGTTGCGCTCCAGCAGGGTGTTGATGGCGATGGTGGAGCCGTGAAGGAACAGGTTGCCGTCGCGCAGGTCAATGTCTGCGCTGTCCAGCGTGGACTGGATGCCGTTGACCAGGGCACCGTGGGTGGAGAGGGCTTTGCCAAACAGCAACTGGCCTGTGTTCTCGTCGAATGCAGCCATGTCGGTGAAAGTGCCGCCAATGTCCACGGCGATGCGCAGGTTGCGGGTGGAGGGCGTTTGGGAAGTGTTTGTCATACGCTGTGCCGTGTATCAGGCATCGGTGCCGATGCGGTTGCGCAAGATGCCCAACCCGGTGATTTCCACTTCCACCGTGTCGCCATGCTTCATGTAGCGGGGCGGTTCCCTGCGGTCGCCCACGCCGCCTGGCGTGCCGGTCGCAATCACGTCGCCTGGCGACAGGGGAGTGAAGCGCGAGATGTATTCCACCACTGTGGGGATGTCGAAGATCAGGTCGCCCAGGCTGGCGTGCTGCATCACTTCGCCGTTGAGTCGGGTCTCCAGCGTGAGCTGTGTCACGTCTGGAAATTCATCGCGCGTTACCAGATAGGGGCCGAAGGGCCCTGTGCCCGGAAAGTTCTTGCCCGGTGTGAACTGGTGTGTGTGGCGCTGCCAGTCGCGCACGCTGATGTCGTTGAAGCAGGCGTACCCGGCAATGTGATCGAACGCGTTGGCCTTGGAGATATGGCGGCCGCCCTTGCCGATGACGAAGGCCAGCTCCCCTTCCCAGTCAAAGCGTTCAGAGAAGGCGGGGCGCAGAACTTCCTGTCCATCGGCTGCCAGCGAATCGGTGAAGCGCAGGAACAAGGAGGGGTACTCACTGTCTGCACGCTTGGTCTCGGCCACATGGGTTTTGTAGTTCAGGCCCACGCAGATGATCTTGCCCGGCTGGGGAATGACGGGGGCGGCCACGGTGTCGGCAGCAGGCACCGTGCGCTGGCCCGCAGCAGTCTCGGCAGCGAGCGCGGGCAGCGCCTGGGCGGCCAGCACCGATTGCAGATCGGGGTGCTTGCGCAGGAAGTCGTCAGACGGCAGCAGGTAATGGGCTCCCTGGACGACCCCGTAAAGGGTGCGACCCGCGTGTTGGAAGGTGGCAAGTTTCAAGGCAGTGTCCTCACAATGAAAAATCGGTCGCTCCCTGCCGGTTTGGGGTGGCGGGCAGCGGTAGGGACACACTGTAGAAATGCCCTGCCTATGTGCATAGATACAATTTGCAGGTTTCAGAGTTGCCTTTTTTGAGATAACTGAGGCACGTTATCCCTCACCTGTTCCAAGGACGCTGCGATGAACATTGAAAGCGTGCGGCTGTTTCTGGAAGTGGCCGACAGCGGCAGCATAAGCAAGGTGGCAGCCCGCCGCCAGACCGTGCAGTCCCACATCAGCCGCCAGATCAGCGACTTTGAGCGGCAGCACGGCGGCGCGTTGTTTGTGCGCACGGGGCGCGGTGTATCGCTGACCGAGGCGGGAGCGCGTGCCTTGCCCCGGCTGCGGCGCTGGCTGCAGGAGACCGAGGCGCTGTCAGACAGCCTGCGTGCCGAGGCCAGCACGCTGGGCGGTGAGGTGCGGCTGGGCATCATCCCTTCTGCGGCGCACGAGCTGATGACCTGCGTGTTTCAGCGCCTGCGGGAGCACCACCCCGGCATCCGGCTCAACGTGGTGGAGGCGCAGGGCACCGAACTCAACGCCATGCTGGACAGCAGCGCGGTGGACATGGCGATCGTCTTTCGCTTTCAGACGCCGCGCGGCAGCGACGAGAAAGTGCTGGCCGTGGCGCACACCTATCTGGTCTCGGCCCCGGGGGATGCGATCACCGCGCAATCCAGCGTCCGCTTCAACCGGCTTCAGGGCTTGCCTCTGGCGCTCCCCCGCCGCCCCAGTCCGTGGCGCAATGCCCTGGACGACACAGCCCGCAGCCAGGGATTTGCACTGGATGCAGCCATTGAGGCCGATTCGCTGATCCTTCAGAAAGAACTGGTGGCTTCCACCCCGGGCCTCTACACAGTGCTGGGGCCTTACGCCATTGCGCAAGAACTCCGGGATGGCCGCCTGCAGGCCAGCCGCCTGCTGGAACCCGATCTGTCCCGGCTGGTCACGCTGGCCTTCCCCCGCCAGGGAAAGATGTCTGCCGCCTCGCGGTGTGTCGCTTCCATGATTGCCGACTGGTCCTGTCCGCACATGCCGCGCCATCAGCCCTTTGTGATGCGGCTACAGATGTGACCGGGGCGAGTAGTGCTGGCTTGGCGTTACGGTGACCGGCTGCTTTAGGCTGATTGCAGTCGGCCGCGCTTAACGGCTGAAAGACGGCGTTCTGCAAAAGCTGACCTTGGCGATTTTTTTATGAGTGTCGGCTCCTCCCGTACCGTTGACTTTGCCTTTCGAACGGCGGTCAAGAGAGGGGCGAGGCAACTGTCAACGACTGCTTCTGAAAGCGGCGAACTGGCGTTCCTGGGTAAGCACGCGGTAAACACACCTTAGCGCTGGCCGCAGCTTGCGGCGGTCTTTTCGAATGGCTGGTCAGCTTTGCTGCCAGCGATGCTGCAGCAGTTCGTCGATGCGGCTGTTTAGCTGCGTGGGAAGACGGGTGAAGTGCAACGGGCCAGAACCTGCCGCTTGTGTCCCACGGTCGAGTCAACCTACCTGAGAATTTTTGTCTAACTCCTTCAGGATGAAGGCCACGGCATTAGCCAACGCCTCGTCTGCTTCGGGCAGATGCCCCACTAGGGAATGCCATACGTGGAACATGCCCGGCCAGACTTCCAGCGTGGTCCTAACCCGCTGCTCCGCCAGCCGCGACGCCAACGCGATACCTCCATCAAGCATGACCTCGTTCTCTCCCATCTGTATGAGGACCGGTGCCAGGCCCCGCACGTCCGCGTAGGCTGGAGATGCGTCGGGATGGGTGGCGAGCTCCTGGCCGAGAAAGGTGCGAGCCAGGAGGTTGAGCACCTGGGTTCCCACCAGCGGGTCCAGGCCGTCGCGGCTTTTGGCCGAGGGCCCCGAATGTGTGAGGTCCGCCCAGGGCGAAAGTGCCACTCCCGCCACCGGTAGCGGAACCCCAGCTCGTTTTGCCCACCGCATGATGGTCACAACCAGCGCACCTCCCGCAGAGTCTCCGGAGATCGCCAGTTCGTGGGCGCGATGACCCATCGCGAACACCGCCCGGTAGGCCTTGAACACGTCTTCGATCGGCGTGGGGAAGGGAAACTCCGGCGCCTGTCGGTAGTCCGGAATGTAGACCGTTGCCGACAGCCCCTTGGCGTAATGGCCGGCCAGGGCCCGGTACATGCCGGGGCCGCCATGCACATAGCCACCGCCGTGCATGTAGAACAGCGCTCGGTTGCCGACGACGGTGTCCGGTGTGACGACCAGGGCCGGCACGCCGTCCATGTCGATGGAGCTGAAGCTGACGCCGTCCGGCGCCGGCAAAACGGCCTGCATCTGGTCGACGTAATTCTTACGAGCGATCGCCCAGTCGAGTCGACCCAACAGGGCATCGCCAAGCGGGCCAGCGGCGGCTTGCCAAGCTTTCAGTTTGGAATTTTGTGCGGTATCGGTGATGGACATGGCGGCCTTTTATCGAATAGTGGAAGGAAAGGCCACTCTATGGCCTGGATTCGGGACAGTCATTCCCCATAATCGCGACCATGCCAAGCACTTCCCGAGCCGCCACTACAGACACCCTGGCCGACACCAGCGCCCTCAGGGCGTTTACCTCGATAGTCGAGGCTGGCTCTTTCGTCGAAGGCGCAAAACGCATCGGCTTGACGCGCTCGGCTGCCGGCAAGGCCATTGCCAGGCTGGAGGAACGCCTCGGGGTTCGGCTGCTGAACCGCTCAACCCGTCACGTCAGCGTGACGGCCGATGGTCAGGGCTTCTACGACCGCGTCGCTCCGTTGCTGGCAGACCTGGAAGAAGCGCAGAACATGGTGATGCGCCGTGCCGAGCGGCCGCGAGGCCTGCTGCGCATGACGGCAACCGAAGCCTATGGCCGGCAGGTTCTGCTTCCGCTTCTTGCCGAATTTCTGGAGCGGTGGCCTGATCTTCAGGTGGAGGCCAGTTTTACCGACCGCATTGCCGACCTGGTGGAAGAAGGGCTGGACCTGGCGGTGCGCTTCGGCTTGCAGCCCGCTGCGAGTGACCTGGTCTCCAGGACAGTGGCACGCTCGACCGCCCAGCTGTGCGCCGCCCCTTCCTACCTGGCCCGACACCCCGTCATCCGCCATCTGGGTGACCTGCAACACCATCGACACTTGCTCTACGGGACGGCAGCCGTGCCCCATCGCTGGAGCTTGCTCGGGCCCGACGGGGTTACCCATGAAGTGCCGCCTCACCCCATCGCATTTTTCGAGAATGCGAGTGCCCAGCGAGACGCTGCTGTCGCGGGCATGGGCGTGACCTGCATGCCTGGATTTCTGGTGGAGCCAGAGGTCGCAGCCGGGCGATTGAAGATCATCCTCCCGGCTTGGTCCATGGCCGTGATGCCGATCTCCATCGTGTATCCCAGCCGCAAGCATCTGACACCGAAAGTGCGCCTGTTCATCGATTTCGTCGCAGCGCGGATCGGCGAAGAGTAAGCGACTAATGCGCAGCGAGCCCTGGGATTTCGTTCTAGGCTCCGATCAGCCGCCGAACGTGACCAAGTCGTTGAAAACTCGTGTGCAATGGGATGAACGCCCCCAGCCAGATCGAGAAGGCGCATCGTTGTGACCCATCCACTCGATGGGAGACCATCATGGAATTCGTTGCCCCGCTCGTTCGACGCTAGCCCTGGAACAGAAGCAAGATCGTCGGATAGAAAGCACCGTTTAAGCCGAAGGACATCTGGACGCTGCGCGTGCGCCTTCAGAGGGAGAACCAAGTGCCGCCCGACCAAGCCCAAGTCTGAAACTTTTCAAATGATGGTGGCCGGCGCCACCTACGCGCCCTCGATGCCGTGCCGGCGCAGCGCATCGGCGACGAAATCGCCCAGCACCCGGGCGGCCACCTCGCCGCGCGTCTTCGGGCAGCCCATGGCCTGGCGGATCACCATGAAGCGCCCGGGCAGCGGGCGTAGGCCTGGGTGGCGGTCGGCATCGACCTCCAGCTGCTGCTTGACGCCGGCGGCGACGTCGAGCTCCTGCTCCAGGAAGGTCGCGACCACCGTCGGCGAGGTCGGCGCGCGGACGATCTGCGCCTGCTTCAGCTCGCGCGTCAGGCACAGGTCGTAGGCGCTGCCCCTGCCGACGGTCACGCGCGTGCCGGCGCGGTCGACCTCGTTGTTGCTCCGCAGTGGCGAGCCGTCGCGCACGAGGTAGGCGCCTTCGATGTGGACATAACCGCCGGTGAAGGCGATCTGCGCGCCGCGCACCGGGTCGATGGCGAAGAGGCCGATGTCGGCGCGCTCTTCGGCCACCGCCTCGACGGACTTGCCGGCGGCGTCGAACACCACCAGTTCGAGTTCGACGCCCAGGCGCTCGGCGAAGGCGCGCGCCAGGTCGATGGACACGCCGACGGGCTGACCGTCCGGCCCGCGGTTCGCGAGAATCGGATTGCCCAGATTGATCGACGCGCGCAGCACCCCTGTAGGCGCAAATGCACGAACAAAATTGGGATCGGTCATTGTTGCAAAGTCCACGAAGGCCTCGGAGTCGCTTGGCCCAACTGGCCTGCCACCCTGGTGTTCGATGCGTCCTTGGCGCGGGCACGCATCTGGCTTAGGTAGTGCAGGCGAGGCCTGCCACTCGAAACTGCTCGGTGAGAACTGCCGCGCTGAAAATCAGGCTCGACGTGCGCCCCTCCAAGCGCCACACTAAATGTCATCAGGCGCCCGAGCCCTGCGTGAGCAACTGCCCATCCGCGAGACCAAGGTTTTTGATGGGCACAGGCTCCCATGATCCGAGGAGGCTTTTCAAGATAGTTGGACTGGACACTCGCGATACATGAAAGATCGTCGCCTCCCGTGGCAGCATCGACGACCTGTTCTCGCCTGCGTGCTGGTGGCCGGCTGTTGGATTCCGCCCAGCAGCTGGGAACTTCTGCTGCTGCCAGCGCTCGCTGGCGCGAATGGAGTCGGAACTGCGACTGCCGGACCGGCGGTTTCACAGCAACTTTGGCAGTCGATCAACCTACACACTGCAGTTCGTCGAGCAGTGCGGCGATCGCTTTTTTCTTGTGGATGGCGGATTCGATCAATCGGTCAATCTCGGCGTCCTTGCGGCGAAGCGCGGCAATGATCGTCGTCGGAGCTGGGGTCGCAGCACCCTTGGCGGGCATTCCTTCGCAGATTTCGGCCAAAGAGAAACCCAAACGCTGCGCCTGATTCACGAAATTGAGGATGGTGGCCGCATCCTCGTCATAGCTGCGATAACCGTTGTCCATACGTGATGCCTCGGGCAGCACTCCTCGGGCTTCGTAGAAGCGGATTCGTGAGACGGATACACCTGTTCGTCGTGCGAGATCACCAATTTGCATAGCCTCTTGACCCTCTACCTAGGTTGAGACTTTATAACCTGAGATCTACTCACCAACAATCTTAGGAGCCCGACCTTGAGAGCGAAGACAATCATCATTACCGGTGGCACCTCTGGCATCGGACTTGCCGCTGCGCAGGCGCTGGCAATTCGCGGTCATCGTCTTATCTTGGTTGGCCGCAACGTGGAGCGCGGGCGCAACGCTATCGCGAGTCTTGCAGCGTCGCCGGGCGTTTCGCACCGCCTGATATCGGCGGATCTGTCGCTCATGTCCGGCGTGCGCACCGTCATCGAAAATCTTGAAGCGGCCGAGCAAGCAATCGACGTGCTGGCCAACAATGCCGGGACTTGGTTCGCGCATCGCGCGCTCACACCAGAAGGCATTGAGCGCACTGTGGCCGTCAACCATCTGGCTTATGTCGCGCTGACCCTGGGCTTAAAGCCCCTGCTGCTTGCCGCCCCAGCCGCCCGCGTCGTCAATACCGGGTCTTTTGTCTACAAGCAGGGAAGATATGACCCCGATAATTTGCAAGCGGAGAAGCATTTCTCGACCAATGCAGCCTACGCCACAACAAAACTCTGCAACTTGATGTTTACGCGCGCCCTAGCGCATCACTGGTCGGATACCGGCATCACGATTAATTGCTTTAGCCCCGGGTTCGTTGCCACTGACTTCGGGCGCGGGCAAGGCGGCCTTCTCGAACCCCTGTATCGCTTCACAAGGCTTTTTGCGATCAGCCCGGAAAAGGGCGCCGCGACACTGGTCTATCTCGCCGACTCTGCCGAAGTGTCGGGCTTGAGCGGCTTGTATTTCGAGAAGTGCCGCGAACGAGATATCCGAGGGCCCGCAACGAATGCGGCCCAGTGTGAAGAGCTTCTGGATTGGAGTGCGCATATGACGGGATTTGACTCAGGATACGACCCGCAGTCCTACACAAGCGTCCGTAGTGACGCCACGTTTTCAGCGATGTCCTCTTCGTGAGTCTCCGTTTCATGGGCCGCCCGCAACGTCTGTTCGGCTTATCGCAAGTCTTCGACCAGCCCCTCCAGCACCTGCTATCGCAACCACAATTTATCCATGACGAAAGATAGGCACCTCGAACAAGCCAGGGCCAAGTCTTGAATATGAAGGGCTCCACCAGCCTTCGACGCTGGCTGCACGATAACCTCGCAATGGTCCGACGCATACCTTTCTAGACGGTTAGTGATCGCTCGGTTTGAGTCGCAGTTTCTTCGCGCGCGCTTCCACTCAGAAGCTTGCGCTCCGGACGAGCGAGGGCACTGCGTCTGCGAAGGCCGCTGGATCTTCCTGTGGCAAGTTGTGGCCCACACCAGCGATAACCCTGTGATCGCGCGGGCCAGTGAAATGGGGGCCGTGGCTGTAGCTGCTGGGCGGGCCCATCACTCCATCGTCGCCGCCATCCAGCGTGATCGAGGGCACCGTAACGGGCGGCCTTCTCGCCAGCCGCGACAGCAACCGCTGCACAACCGACCTTCAGCATGGCGGCTCCAGGCTGGTCTTCGATGTCCACCCGATCACTGACTGCATGTGTTCATGCCGGACAGTTGTTGAGGGAAAAATCCCGTGCAACTGCAGTATCAGCGTCTGGCGAGTACAGGCTATTTGGCAGCCAGATACTCCATCTTCATGGACTGAACCAGTTCGGCAGTAGTCGGTAAGGATGTCACGCCCGACACCGAATGCCCCGCACTCCAGAGATCCGACCACCGTTGAATGACAGGCCCTTCGGATCCTCCTCCGAATTTACTGCGCGCCTCCTGCACGGATACTGTCTCGTCCAGCGCATCGGGGTCCAGTCCAACACGGGCGATAGACGGCTTCAAGAAGTTCGCAGGTAGCCCTGTAAAGGCACGCGTTGCGAGCACATCATCCATGGTGCTGCTCAGCAGCATCTTCTTGTAGCCGCTGGATGCTAGGCTCTCCTGCGTGGAGATAAAGCGTGTGCCCACGCACCCTAGGTCACAACCCAAGACAGTGGCAGCGCGCAGTGCAACTCCGTCCGAGAGGCCGCCCGACAGCACGATGGGCCCATCAAACAGGGCGCGCACTGCACGCACAAATGCAAACGGATTGGCCCAGCCGGTGTGCCCGCCTGCACCGGACGAGAGCAGCACCAAGCCATCGACGCCCGCCTCCAGAGCGCGCTCTGCATGATGCAGCGATGCTACATCGGCAAAAACGAGACAGCCGCCGTCGTGTAGCATAGGAATCACCGAAGCGGGAGAGCCCACGCTGGTGATCACCAGCTCTGCGCCGTGCTGCACGATCAAATCCACCTCTGCCTTTAGGCGGACGGGATCGCGCCGCATGATGAGATTCGGGCAATACGGTGCGCGGTGGGGTTGCTCTTCGATTTCCCGCTGAAGGCGTTGGAGCCACGTTTCGAATTCGGCCAGCGACGTGCAGTTGGCCGTGGGAAACGCCCCGATCACGCCAGCCGCACACGCTGCCGAGACCAGCTCGATTCCCGAGACACGCAGCATGGGGGCCGCAATGACGGGCACCACCAGCCGCTCCATGAAAGGCAGTTGGTTCATTTTTGCTCCATTGAATCCGTTGAGAACGTTGAGCGGAGTGCAGTGATGGCTTCCACCGCCTCGTCCACCATTTCTTGCACGATGGCCTGCAGCGGCTTGATGCGCCTGGCGAATGCAATTGAGGGTCCCAGTGACACCATGCCGCGTTGCCAGTCGCCTTCGGCGTAGCAGCGGTCGCGCGCGATGGTGCCGCTGATAAGGTCACCAAAAGCGGCGTGGTCTTTGACGCCTTCGCGTTCGATGGCCTGCACCTGCCGGGCCGTGTCGTTGCTCAGCACGCGCCAGGTGGTGCCCAGCGATTGCAGCAGCCTCACCGTAGAGTGCTCGTCGCAGGCAAGAAGGTGTTCTTTGTAGCGAGGGTGCGTGTTGATTTCTTCGCACACCAGAAAGCGGCTACCGACCAGCACGCCATCCAGCCCCTGAGCCAGAACCGCAGCCAGCTGCCTGCCGCGGCCGATGCCACCACCCAGCACGATCGGCACGCTGAACTGGCCCAAGGCCAGCGCACCCATCAGCATGGTCGGCAGCTCATTCATACCCGGGTGGCCGCCTTCCTCCATGCCCACCAAGGCGATGGCGTCTGCCCCCGATCGCTCCGCAGAGAGCGCGTGTCGGATGTTGGAGGCCTTGTGGATCACGATGGCACCCGCCCGGTGCAGCGCACTAATCAGTTCGGCGGGCGCTTGTCCGGCGGTTTCGAAGATGCGAACACCCTGCGCGAGGGCCGCCTCCATCCAGCGGGGGACCAGTACATTGGCGTCGGGCCGGTGCGAGAGCGTGAGATTCACGCCGAACGGTTTGCCGTGGGTCAGCTCCGCACAACGCTGCAGTGCGTCGCTGAAGTCTGCCTCGCTGCGGTAAGACCGAGGCGTGATGAACCCCATGCAGCCCGCGTTCACCAGCGCGGCGACGTACCTCGCGTCAGAGAGCCACATAAGTCCGCCGCCGAGAATGGGGTGATCGATCCCCAGCAGGCGGGTGATCCGCGTGTGCAAGACGCCACCCATGGCCTACCCGCCTGCACTGCCGAGCCGAGGCGCGCTTGCAAGGTCGACACCACCCATTCCCTCCAGGGGAACAGGGAACCTGACCAGAGGCAAGTCGTCTCCGGGAGCGAACTTGCCGCGAGAGGCAAAGTGGGGCTGGGTTCTCAGTTCTGCGGGTGGCACCACCGGCGCTGCGGGTACATCGTGCCGGCAAAGCAGCTCAAAGGCTGCTTGTGAATCCAGGTGCTGCATGGCCTGCCCGATGCGCAGGTTGATCGCATCTGCCACCGTTTTTCTCGACTTGTGGGTGGCGTACTCAGCGCCGTCGAAGGGAGACAAGTCCATCACCGTGCACAGGCGCTTCCAGAAGTGATCTTCCAGCGCGGCAATCGACACGTAGCGGCCGTCTTTGCACTGGAAGGCCCCATAAGCCGCCTTCACCAGCGTGGCCTCGCGCTGCGCCGGCAGCGTGATTGCACCTGCGGATCGGTACGCGCCGAGGCGTGGGTTCATCCAGTGCAGTGCGCAGTCGGCCAGTGCCACGTCCAGATACTGCCCCCGACCGGTGGTCTGGCGCTGAAAAAGCGCAGCCAGGGTGGCAGAGAGGCCATACATGGTGCCGCACAAGTCGGCCACCGGCAGCCCGAAGCTCTGAGCGGGGGGGCCGTCTGGCGTGCCCGAGACGGCCAGCACACCAGCAGCCGCCAGGTAGTTGATGTCGTGCCCCGGCAGGTCGGCCCAGGGCCCGGTCTGCCCGTAGCCGCTGAGTGATACGTAGATTAACTTCGGATGCGCCTGGCAGAGCGAGGCAGCATCCAGGCCCAGCCGGGCCATCACGCCGGGCCGGTAGGACTCGACCACCACATCGGCGGACGTGATCAACTCGCGAACCGTGTCGCGCTGGTTTTCGTCCTTAAGGTCCACCAGCAGGCTTTGCTTACCTCTGTTCATGGCCTCGAAGGCGCCTTGGCCCAGGTGGCGCGCGTTGTCGCCATGCGGCGGGCGCTCAATCTTAATGATGCGCGCGCCCATTTCCGCCAGGTTCTGCGTGAGGAAAGGGCCCGGCAGCAGCTCACTGAAGTCGACCACCGTGATGCCGTGAAGCGGCGGGAGCACTGCGGTGGTCGTCATGCGCCAGCTCCTTCGTTAACCCTTTCGATGATCACGGCGTCCAGCGGCAAAACGCCTTCTCCGCTTGCGCCAATCCACACCGGGTTGAGGTCCATCTCTTCAATGCGGTCGGCGTTGTGCATCACGAAGTCGGAGATGCGCAAGAGCAGTGTCTCCAGCGCCGCAAGGTCCGCCGGTGGGCGGCCACGTGCGCCGTCCAACAGGGGAAAACACCGCATTTCGCGGACCATGGCGGTAGCCTCACTGGCGCTCAGGGGCAACATGCGGCGGGTCACGTCACGCAGGATCTCCACGTAGATGCCGCCCAGGCCGAACGTCATCACATGGCCGAACACCGGGTCCCGCGTGACGCCGATCATTAGCTCCAGGCCACCGCGCGGCGCCATCTTCTCGATCAGCAGACCGTCGATGTACGCGTCGGGCCTGTGGTGCTTTGACGCCGCCATGATGTCCTCCCAGGCTTGGCGCAGGTCGTCGGCGTTCTGCAGCCCCACTATTACGCCGCCGATGTCGGACTTGTGCACGACCTGCTCGCTCGCAATCTTGGCAACCACGGGGTAGCCCATGGCGTTGGCCGCCGCGACGGCCTCCTCCACGGTGGGCGCCAGTGCGTTGGGCAGCAGAGGGATGCCTGCTGCCAACAACTGGGACTTGGCTTCTGCCTCGGATAGGCTGCGCGTGGCGCTGGCGGGCGGCAGCGCTGCTACAGGGTTCAGCGGCGTATGCGCACCGCGAGCGCGCTTCCAGCGGCCGTATTCAATCCAGCGCTGGATGGCCTTGATGGCCTTGCCCACCGACCGGGGCGGTGCAAACCCGCCTTCGACCAGCATTCGATAGCCCTCGCCCATCCGGTCACTCATCCAGATGGGAATGATGGGGGTAGCACAACCCTTCTGCGCCGCGATGATGGTGCGCGCCAGCTGGATCGTGGTGTCACCATAGTCCAGCGCGATCGGAACGATCACGCAGCCGAGATTCGGGTCCACCGCCACTGCGCTCAGCGATTTTTCGATCAGCGCGTGATCGCTAAGCACTGCGGCTGTGGTGTCCACCGGGTTGTCAAGGGCGGCATAGGCGGGCAAGAGCGAGCCTAGCAATTCCCGCGTATGGGGGGTGAATTGGGCCAGGGTCAGGCCTGCCGTGCCCACCGCGTCGGCCGTCAATGCCGCAGTCCCTCCCGAAGACGTGTAGATGGCCACCCCTTCGCTTTGGGGCGGCTCCGCGCGTGCAAACAGCCAGGCGGCATCGACCAGCTCGTCGATGTCATCCACCTCAATCACGCCGCACTGTTTGAACACCGCGCTGTTCACCTCGGCCGATCCAGTCAGGGACGCCGTGTGCGATTGCGCCGCCTTCTGCCCGTATTCCGATTTGCCCACTTTGAGTGCGATCACCGGCTTGCCGTTGGCGGCGGCACGGTTCACAGCGGCCACGAACTTCGCACCGTCCTTGATGCCTTCAAGCAGGGTCACGATCACCTTGATGTCGGGTGCATCGGCCATGTAGTGGATGAAATCCGCCACCTGCAAGTCCACTTCGTTGCCAGTGGAGGCCCACAGCCCGATGCCAATGCCACGGTCCATGGCCTGCATCACGTTGCGCCCCAGGCCACCGCCCTGCGTCGCCAGGCCGATGGGGCCTTTGACAAGGTCATGCGGGAACGACGGCGAAAAGGTCAGCCCCAACCGATGGTTGACGTTGGTGAGCCCGGGACAGTTGGGGCCGTACAGGCGCATCCCGCCCGCGTCAGCGATTTCTTTGAGCCGCACCTGGGCGCGCTCGCCTTCCTCCCCGGCCTCGCCAAATCCCGATGTCAGCACAATGGCAAAAAGGACGCCTCGGGCTGCACATTCCTCAGCCACGGCCAGCACGCCGGATGCGGGCACCACGATCACGGCAACGTCAGGCGTGGCGGGCAGCGATGCGACGCTGGGCCAGCAACGGTGCCCGCGTATTTCTGCCTTGGTCGGATTGACAAGGTAGATGTCCCCCTCAAACTCGGAGTGGTCGAGCAGGTTTGTCAGCGTGCGCTCGCCGATGCTGTGTGTGCGGTCCGATGCCCCTACGAGGGCAATCGAGCGGGGGCGTATCAGTCGTGAAAGGTCAGTCAATCTTGTCTCCTGGTCGTTGTTGTCGGCACGTGCTGGTCGATGCTCGGGTTCACGCAATCGCTGAGATCCCCAGGATTTCTCGACCGGCAATCAGGGTCTGCACTTCGGTGGTGCCCTCGGGAATCGTGCCGCCGCGCGTGTCGCGGAAGATTCGCTCGATGGGGTAGTCGGTGGCGTAGCCCAGGCCACCATGCACCTGCAGCGCCATGCTGGCCACCTCGTGCGCAGCTTCGGTGGCATACAGCTTGGCGATGGAGCAAGCCGTGCGCGCGTCCACGTTGGCGTCAAGCGCGGCAGCAGCACGCAGGCTCAGCGCGCGTGCAGCCTCCACGCGGATGGTCATATCCACGATGAGCTTTTGCACCAGCTGGAAACTGCCGATGGGTTTGCCGAATTGCGTGCGAGTGCGGGCGTAGTCGATGGAAAGATCCAGTGCGGCCTGCGCTGCACCCACCGCACCCATTGCGATGTTGACCCGGGCGCCATCCAAACCCATGAGCATCTTCTTCAAGGCCTTGCCCTCTTCGCCAAGCAGGTTCTCGCGAGGCACCTTGACGTTGTCGAACCCTAGCTCCGCAGTGCCGGTGCTTCGCAACACCATCGTGTCGACGTTGCGCACCTCGTAGGGCGACACTGCTCGCTCCACAAGGAAGGTGGAGAGTTGTCCCTGGCAGTCGGGGCTGAACGTGCGTGCGACCACAATGCCGAAGTCGCCAAATGCACCGTTCGTGATCCACAGCTTGCGGCCGTTCAGGACGTAGTGATCCCCCTGCAGGTCTGCGCGCGTCTGGACCTGGGCGATGTTCGAGCCCGTGCCCGGCTCGCTGATAGCGTTGAATACGCTGCGATCCGACGCCAGCAAAGGCTTCAGAAAGCGTTCCCGCTGCTCCTCGTTGGCCTCTGCGGCCAGCTTGTTAATGGCCGCGTTGGTGATGTTCACCATCGTCCGCAGGGATAGCCACGTGTAGCCTGCCTCTTCCATGAGCATGGCCCAGGTCATCTGGTCCATGTCCATTCCGCCCAGGGCCTCGGGCAGCCTGCCGCCGATGTATCCGAACTGGGACAGCTCCTTGAGAAGCTCGAACGGAAAAGTCTTGTCCCTGTCGTGCTGGGCAACGTGGGGTGCCACCTCACTTTTCATGAAGCGGCGCACGCTGTCGCGCAGCATTTCTTGCTCGGAATTCATCGTTACGTACATGGCTATGTCTCCTGGGTTGAATGCGTGAACCCGCGGCTACGCGGGAGTGGTGTCTTTGGCGCCAGCGCCTCGCCGGCCTGGTGCCGTCGCTCGCTGGGCGGGGCTAGCGGTGTGGGGGTGGAAAACGAGGGCCTGCACTTCTTGCAAGGCCTGCAGGCAGGAATCCTTCGTACGGCGCAGGCGTTCCGTGGGACCTGCAATCGAGAGGGCAACGGGTTCGTCGCCCAGATGGCCCGCCACGGCAATGGCGGCCAGGCCATCGAAGCCCTCGTTCTCCACCCACATCCAGCCCTGCTTGCGAGCTTGCTCAACCTGCGCCTCCAGTGCTGCCAGGTCGGTGATGGAGCCCGGAGCGATCTGTTTGAGTGGCTTGAGCCGCAACTGGCGTGCAGCCTCTTGGGGCGTGCCCAGCGACAGCACTGCTTTGCCCAGCGCAGACACGTGCAGTGCGATCTTGTTGCCCACGTTTTCCACATAGCGCAGGGGATGCGTGCCCTCGGCAAACGCCAGAACCTTGACCACGCCCCCCTCGACGCGGCCACACATCCCGGTCTCCCCGGTCTTGTCGCGCAATAGTTCGCACGCCTCCGAAGCCACGGCGTAGAGCGAGTCACCCGCCGCGATGCCCGTGGCAATCGTGAGCAACCGGGCCGTGGGATAGAAGCGCCGGGTCCTCGCGGTGCGCATCAAGTAACCCAGCTCATGCAGCGTGTGCAATAGGTCGGAGCAACTGCTTTCGGGAAGGTCCATCAGGCGCGCAAGGTCTGAATTGGAGAGTTCGCGGCGCTCCCGGGCAAAGACCTCCAGCAGGGCCATGGTTCGAGAAGCAGCAGGGACGATGGTTGGCATAGGCTCTCCGGTATTTCGTAGATATCAACGAATCATAGCTTTGGAGCAAACTGTTCTGAACGCTGTTTCAGCGTAATAAATTCAGATTTTCTTTTGAATTTGATGCCGAATACGACTTGCAAGTCTACGAGATGTTGAAGTATTCTACGACCAGCCGCAATAGCGTGGCAACAAAAATGGAGACAAACATGCTTAGCACCTTCCGAAAACTGGTTGTTTTTGTCATTGCCTCGCTGGCGTTCGGTGTCCTGCACGCTGCAGGAGATCAGTGGCCGAACAAGCCGATCACCTTTGTGGTGCCATTCCCACCCGGAGGCATCACGGACAACACGTCCCGCCTGCTGGCCAAGTTGCTCAGTGCACAGCTGGGACAGTCGGTGGTGGTGGACAACCGCCCCGGGGCCGGTGGCTCCATCGGTGTCGAGTCAGCTTCGCGCCAGCCGCCCGATGGCTACACCATCATTTACGGCACACAGGGAACGCATGGCGCCAATCTGGCGCTGTACAAGAACGTTCGCTATGACCCGGTCGCGGACTTCGTACCCGTGCATGCCATGTCGGAAACGCCGCTCATGCTGGTGATCAACCCTTCGCGCCCGTTCAAGACGGTCCCCGAGCTGATTGCCTATGCCAAGGCCAATCCGGGCAAGCTCAACTACGGCTCAGCCGGACCAGGCACGGGGACCCACCTGACGGCCGAGCTGTTCCAGACCGCCGCAGGCATCAAGATGACCCATGTGCCGTACCGCGGCAGCGCGCCAGCGCTGAGCGACCTGATGGCCGGCAGCATCGACCTGATGTTCGACTACCCGGCGGTGGTGCTACCCCAGGTGCAGGCCAATAAGCTCAAAGCGCTAGCGGTCACCTCCAAGAAGCGCTTGTCCAGTTCCCCCGACGTGCCCACCGTGGGTGAGCTGGGCGTGCCAGAAGCCGAATCCACAGCCTGGGGCGCAGTGTTCGTTCCAGCCAAAACACCGCCAGACATCGTGAAGCGCCTGGGCGACGAGATCGCCAAGGCCATCGTGCACCCCGAAATGATGCAGGCAACCGAGAAGTTCGGCAGCGTTCCGCTCGTCGGCCTGCGCGACGCCAAGCTGGGCGCCTTCGTGAAGTCGGAGATGACACGGTGGCGTGCAGTGGTTCAGCAGTCGGGCGCCAAGCTTGATTGACAGGCTGCGGGCAATCCATGCCCGCCCAGCAGCTTTCTTTTTCCCTCCCTTCTTTCTATGACCGATTCAAAGACTTCCTTGAAACCGTTGCAGCCCACTCTGTATGAGCTGGCTGAAGACGGCCACTCGCTCAACTTCTTCTTTGCACAGTGCGGCGCCTGCGGGGGGCTGAGCTTTCCTGCCAACGCGCCAGGCTGCATGCACTGCGGAGAGCCGCTGAGCGAAGCCCAGCGCGTGACCCGTCCAGGCGGTGGAGACCTACTGGAGTTCGTGACGCTGCATGTGCCGCTGCTGCCCGGCATGGCGGCGCCCAGCGTTGCGGGGGACATTCGCATCGCGCCCGGCATCGTCGAAGAAGGTGTGATGGCCGTGGCAGATGAGTCGGCGCTGAAGCACGGTATGACGGTTCGCGCCGTTGCCGAAGTGAAGCCGGAAGAAGGCGTTTATGTCTGCCGCTTTGTGCCCGTGAATGAAGGAGCCGCTCAATGAGCAATACACAACAATCCACTTCGCGCAACTGGCTCGATGCCAACGGCGGCGTGTTTATCGCCGGTATTGGTCTGCATCCCTACCAGTTCCCGACCGAAACGCCTTACACCGAGCTGGGCCTCACAGCGGTGCGCGCCGCACTGGCGGACTCGGGGCTTCCATGGGGCCGCGTGCAAAGTGCGTACGTGGGCACCACCTCCATCGGGATGGCAGCCGGCCGCGTCATGCTGCGCCACCTGGGGTCGACGGGCCTGGCGGTGACGCAGGTGGAAAACGCATCGGCCTCTGGCTCCTTCGCATTCCGCCAGGCGTGCATGGAAGTGGCCACCGGCATGAGTGATGTGGTGCTGGCAGTCGGAGTGGACAAACATGGCGACGGGCGCCGAGCGGCCAACAAGGACGGCCTGGAGCGACTGAGTGAAACCGCCACCATCCCCGCCGCCAAGTTCGCGATGATGGCGCGTACTTACCTGCGCGAGCGCGGAGCCTCCGTGGAGGAAATGGCCAACGTGGCCGTGAAGAACCACGGCAATGCGGCGCGCAATCCGTTCGCGCAGTTCCGCAAACCGCGTACGCTGGAGCAGGTGCTCGCATCGCCCCGCGTGGTGGGAGACCTCACGGTGCAGCAATGCTGCCCGCGCGGCGAAGGCGCTGCGGCGGTGATGGTGGTCTCTGGCAACGCCATTCGTAAATTTGGGTTGGATGCCCGGCGCTGCGTGCGCGTCAAGGCGTCGGTCGCAGGCAGCGAGCGGCCCGAAATGCAGTACGGCGACAGCGCTGTGGAGCTGGTCCGCACCAGCGCGCAGGCAGCGTTTGACCAAGCGGGCATTGCGCCCAAGGAGCTCGACCTTCTGGAACTGCACGACGCCTTCTCAGTGGAAGAGTTGCTCTACAGCGAAGCCATTGGAGTGTGCGATCCAGGCGAAGGCGCCCGTTACCTGGCGCGTGGCGATTCGCAGATCGGCGGCCGCTGCGCCATCAACGCATCGGGCGGCCTCATCGGCATGGGCCACCCGCTCGGCCCTACGGGCATCGGCCAGTTGGCGGAAATCACCCGCCAGCTGCGGGGCGAGGCGGAAGGCCGCCAGCACCCCAATGCGCGTTGGGGCATGGCCCACATGATCGGTTTGGGTTCTGTGTCTGTCGCCCATGTGCTGTCGGCATCGGCGTGACGGCACTTCAGATCTCTTTTTGAAAGCAAGCCAATGACTACCCCTGATATCCAGGACCTGGGCACATTGCTCTATGAGGTGCGCGACCGCGTGGCCGTGATCACCCTCAACCGGCCCGACCGCATGAACACGTTGGGCAGCACCATGAAGCCGGACCTGGCGCGGGCCTTCTTCGAGCTGGCACGCAACGACGACCAGGTGCGCGCGGTGCTGATCACCGGCAGCGGCGACAAGGCATTCTGCGCGGGCGCTGACATCAAGGAGCGCGCCACCGACGTGGTGCGTGGCACCGAGTACTTCGTGCGCCAGAAAGCGACCCACGAGCTGTTTCGCAACATCGAAGAGTTCGAAAAGCCCGTTATCGCAGCCATCAACGGTGTGGCGCTGGGCGGCGGGCTGGAGATTGCACTGTGTTGTGACCTGCGCATCGCGGCCTCTCACGCGCGCTTTGGCCTGCCCGAAATCAAGTTGGGTGTCATTCCAGCAGCCGGTGGCACGCAGCGGCTGCCACGGCTGGTGGGCGAAGCCCGGGCCAAAGAGCTGATCCTGACAGCCGACCTGGTGGACGCGGAGACGGCGCTGCGCTACGGCCTGGTCAGCCGCGTGGTGCCGCAGGCCGAGCTGATGACGGCAGCGCTGGAGCTGAGTCAGCGCATCGCGCAGCCCCCGCCGCTGGCGGTCCGTTTCGCCAAGCGCGCCATCAACCGCGGCATGCAGACCGACCTGGACTCGGGCCTGGAGTACGAGCGTTACGCGGCCGCAATGATCGTGGACAGCGAAGACCGCATCGAAGGCATGCGCGCCTTTGTTGAGAAACGCGAACCCCAATTCAAAGGCCGCTAGGGCATTACCGCACTGGCGACTTCATCAGACAACACACACGAAAGGCATCCCATGGAACTCGGATTGAACGGACAGGTCGCGCTCGTCACAGGCGGCGGGCAAGGCGTAGGTCGGCAGATTTGCATCGAACTCGCAAACGAAGGTGCGCGCGTGGTGGTGAACGACCTGTTTGCTGAGCGCGCCCAGGCGGTGGCGGACGAAATCAACGCCGCTGGCGGGCAAGCCTATGCCGCACCGGCGGACATCACCCAGCTGGAGGCGGTCAATGCCATGGTGGCCAATGCCGCCGAGCATTTCGGCGCGCCCATTACCGTGCTGGTCAACAACGCGGGCATCATTCCCGAGCGCCGTGAAAAAGGTGGCCGCACACCCGCCTTTGTCGACACCCCCGTGGTGGACTGGGCCAAGATCGTGAATCTCAACGTCTACGGCACCATGCACTGCTGCCGCGCTGTGCTGCCAGGCATGGTCGGGCGCAAGACTGGCCGCATCATCAACATCATCTCGGAAGCAGGCCGCATCGGCGAGGCCAACATGGCGGTGTATTCGGGTGCGAAGGCTGCCATTGCCGGCTTCGCCAAGGCCCTCGCGCGAGAGCACGGTCGCCACGCGGTCACCGTCAATTGCATCGCCCTTGGCGCCGTGTCCCACGAGGGCATCAAGGACGGCCCGCTGAACATCCACGCCACGGTGGAAAACAACGAGCTGCTGGGCAAGATGCTCAATGCGTATCCGATCTCCAAGGGAGTGGGGCGTCTGTCCCGGCCCACCGACGTATCGGGCGTCGTGGCGTTCCTGGCGTCAGACCGCGCGCTGTTCATCACGGGGCAGACCATCGGCGCCTCGGGCGGATTCGCGATGGTTTGATCCAAGGCGGAGCGCCCCGGCAAGCCGCCCTCGGCGCTCCCGTGTTGCGTCCACCTGCGGCACCACCCCCCATACAACAAGGAGAGAAAACCATGATGAACCGCCGCAATTTTTCGGCCTCAATGGGTGCTCTGGCAATCTCACACTCGGCATTCGCGCAGGGCACCTACCCGCAGCGACCGATCACCCTCGTCGTGCCGTTCTCCGCAGGCAGCGTGGTGGACGTCCAAGCTCGTCTGATCGCGCGGGCGCTGAGCGAGAACCTGGGCCAGCCCATCGTCATCGACAACCGGGTCGGTGTGAGCGGTTCCATCGGCGCCGAGTATGTTGCTCGCGCGGCCCCCGACGGGTACACCCTTCTGGTCGGCACCCAGGGCACGCAGGGCACCAACACCGCGCTCTTCAAAAACATACGCTACGACCCGGTCAAGGACTTCGTGGCTATTCATGGGCTGACTGGGAACGCCAACGTCCTAGTCGCCCATCCCGGCCTGAAGTTCAGCACCGTGGCCGATGTGATCGCGTTTGGCAAAGAGCAGCCAGGCAAACTCAACTTTGGATCGGGCGGCAACGGCACGTCTGCCCACCTTTGTCTGGAACTGCTGCAAACGCACACCGGTGCGCGCTTTAACCACATCCCTTACAAGGCGAGCTCGGCTGCCATGATCGATCTGATTGCTGGAAACGTTGACGTGTTGTTCGACTACGTTCAGACATCAAAGGCTCAGATCCGAGACGGAAAGATCACGGCGTTGGCAGTCACCAGCACCACCCGACTTGCCGTGCTGCCCAACGTTGCCACCATGGTCGAGGCTGGAATTCCCAGCGTGGTGGCCATGAACTGGGGGGGCGTCTTTGCACCGGCCCATACGCCTGCACCCATCATCAAACGCCTGTCCGATGCGGTAGGGCTGGCTCTGAACTCGCCTGAGGTCACGGCGTCGCTGGAAGCTGTCTCAAGCGTCAAGATGGGCATGCCGCATGAGCAGTTTGCGCCCTTCGTGGCCGCCGAGGCCGCCAAGTGGGGAGAGGTGATCCGCAAATCAGGTGCGCGTCTCTGATGTCCGCGCCCAAAGTGGCCGTGGTCACTGGCGCAGGTAGCGGCATCGGCCGGGAGCTGGCCCTGGCCTGTGCCCGCGAGGGCATGGCGGTAGTGGCGGCCGACATCGAGGTCGAGGCACTGGCGCAAACGCAGGCACTGGTGGAAGCCACTGGTGCCGCTTGCCTGGCGCAGCGCTGCGACGTGTCCAGCGCTGCGGGCGTGGAGCGACTGGCCGAAGTCAGCTGGAGCCTGTGGGGCGGCGTGGACTGGCTTTTCAACAACGCTGGTGTGGCGGTACTCGGGACGGCCTGGGATGCCTCGGAAGACGACTGGCGGTGGGTGCTGGGCGTGAACTTGCTGGGGGTGGTGCATGGCGTGCGCAGCTTTGTGCCCCGCATGCGGACCCGGGGCACGCCGGCCCACATCGTCAACACTGCATCGGCCGCTGGCCTGGCCACCCTTGGTGGCTCGGCGGTGTACTGCGCCAGCAAGCATGCGGTCGTCGCCTTCTCGGAATGTCTGGCCAAGGATCTGGAGCAGGCGGAGTCCCCCATCGGCGTGTCCGTGCTGTGCCCTTCCCTGGTGGCCACGAGCATCGACCGGTCGCAAAGGAACCGGCCTGCTGCCTTGCCGGATGCGGGACCGGCGGCCGCAGCCTATGAAGAGCGGGTGCGCGCTGGCATGACCGCCTCTGCCATCACTGCCGAGGACGTCGCACGCGCCGCGATCGAGGCGATTCGCAAGCGGCGTTTCTACGTTATTCCCCATGCCCACACGGGCGTGTCCGTGAGAGATCGTACCCAAAAGATCATGGACGATCTTGATCCCATTCACCAGGAGATTCTTCAATGAACGCAGTCCCCTCACCTTCGGATCTTTCGGTCCTCCAAGAACATGTACGGGCGCTCACGGATCGCGTTGAACGTATAGACAGCATTGAAGCCATCCGCTCGCTGCGCGCTCGTTATCACGAACTCGTGAACGAGGACATGGGAAGTCGCTTGTACGAACTGTTCGCCATGGATGCGTCTGTGGCCTACGGGGGGCGTCCAGAGGTGCGAGGCCGGGACAACATCCGCGCGTTCTTCGCGTCGTTTCCGGTGCAATCGGCCCGACAGTTCATCCACAGCCATGTCGTGCAGGTTCAGGGTGATCGGGGCACAGGGGCCAGCTACCTGGATGGCCGCCCGGTGCGGGAAGGCAAGAGCTTTTACGTGGTGGGGCGCTTTGACGACGAGTACGTCCGCGTGGACGGCCAATGGCTCTTTCAACGCGTCACCTTGAGCGTGCATTACATGATTGAGGCCGCCGAGCGCTGGGACCACCTCATTCCCCTGCAAGCAGGTCGTTGATGCAAAGCAGCGAAACCATGACCTCGTTACCTTCCATGTTTGACCTGTCAGGTCAGCGGGCGCTTGTGACCGGTGCTGCCAGCGGTCTCGGGTTGGCCATCGCAGAAGTGCTGCTGGACGCTGGCGCGGAAGTCGTCCTTTCCGATAGCAATGCCCAGGCGCTGGATGCCGAAGTGCAACGCCTGCGCAAGAAGCACGAGAAGGTGCAGCAAAAAGTGATCGATGTCAGCGATAGCGCCGATGTGGATCGCAACATCGATGCGATGGCGGCCGAGGGGCCCCTCGACTGCGTGTTCGCCAACGCGGGCATGAGCGCAGGACGTGGGTTCCTGGTGGAGCAAGGGCGCCTGGAAAACGTGGACCCTGCATCATGGGAGCAGGTGCTCAAGGTAAACCTGAGCGGGGTGCTGGCCACGCTGCGCGCGGCCAGCCGCCACATGAAGCCCAGGCGGCAGGGACGGATCATCGTGACCTCGTCCATCGCAGGGCTTCGGTCGGAAGCGCATTCTGGCTATGCCTACGTGGCCTCCAAGGCTGCGGTGAACAACGTCGTGCGCCAAGCAGCCATCGAGCTGGCGCCTTTCAACATCCTGGTGAACGCCATCGCCCCTGGGCCATTTGCCACCGGCATCAACGGCGGACGCCTGCGCCTGCCGGAAAGCGCCGAGCGCATGAGCACCTACATCCCGCTCGGCCGCATCGCCCAGCCCCACGAAATCCAGGGGCTCGCGCTGCTGCTTGCATCACCGGCCTCAAGCTACATGACCGGCGCTGTCATCCCCATCGACGGCGGCGCGAGCGCGCGTTAGCGCGAAAGATCATGTGACCATTCGTTCCAACCACACCGAGAAGAGAAAGCCAAACCATGATCATCGTCACAGGCCATGTGATCGCGCGCAAGGACACGGAGGCGGCCGTTGAGCGGCTGGCCGTGGAGCACGTCTTGCGCTCGCGGGCAGAGCCAGGGTGCATGTCCCACGAAGTGAGCCGCGATGTGCAGCAGCCGCTGCGCTTCGTGTTCGTGGAGCGCTGGAACGACATGGCCGCACTGCAAGACCATTTCCGCGTGGAGGCCTCGCGCAAGTTCGCACACTCCATGACAAGCTTGTGTCAGGAGCCTCCGCAGATCGATATCTATGAGGCGGCAGCGGTTGCCGCGCGCTGACGGCGCTAGTAGTTCAAGCCTGGCAACTAGCCCATGTGATGGGATGACCGTATTGGTCTTTCGCCGAATAACATTTGTGACTTCAAAACTGGCCAACGCAACCATTTTTTGGGCGGTGACCGGATTCCAGCGCGCTCGGTATGAAATCCTGACTTCGGCGACCTCGGTACGAAAACCGCAGAGTTCATTGGTCGTCTTTAGGCTGAAGTGAGTCACTCATCCGCCAGCCTGAACGATGGCAACCGCTGCACATCCGTCCTCCTGAGAGCATGTCGATTCAAGACTGTAAGCGGTGCCAGGAATTCGCATATCGTGGGTCGGCGCTCGGCGCTTAACAGTCATATGGCGATATTCCGGAGTCCAAGCCACAGAAATCAAGAGGCCCACCCGTCTCGAACCTGTGGGCCTCACTGTTTCGCCTTGTCAGGGTTCTACACGGTGGGAACCGTCCCGCCATCGATCACGTGCTCTGAGCCCGACACCGATGCTGCGCGCGGAGACACCAGGAAGGTGATCAGGTCGGCAACTTCTTTCGGCGTTGCGGGCCGCCCGACTGGAATTCCGCCGAGCCAGTCCATGACCATCTTCTTTCCGCCCTCATAGTCCGTGCCTGCTTCGGCACCCATTCGCTCGGCGAACGCCACCGAGGCCTCGGTTTCAATCCAGCCCGGCGAGACACGCAGAACGCGCACCCCTTTTGGTGTGACCTCCTTCGACAAAGATTTGCTGTAGGTCGAAAGGGCACCTTTAGCGGCCGAGTAGGCGGTGGTCGACTCTGGAAGCGGAAGCACCCGCTGAATCGAGGTCACGTGCAGAACGACGCCTGCCCCCTTGGCCAACATGGCGGGCAGCAGCGCACGGTCAAGACGAACAGCGGACATCAAGTTCAAGTTCAGCTCGCTGAGCCACATGGCGTCGTCCAGTGCCGCAAAACCACCGACCGGTGCGTTGGAGCCTCCGACGGAGTTGATCAAGATATCGACACCGCCCCACCGCTCCTTCACCGCGCGCGCCAGTGCGTTCACGCCTTCTGCAGTCGTCAGATCAGTCTGGATATATGTCACACCTTCCAGCGGCCTGTCTGGTACCGAGCGCGCAGTCGTCATGACCTGCACTCCGACTTCCTGGAGGCTCTTGACGAGAGCAGCGCCCAAACCCTTGGTGCCGCCGGTGACCAGGGCTCGCTGCCCTTTCAGTTGAAGATCGAAGTTCATGCCGTGACCTCCAGCGATGCGATCAGGCCGCGTTCCAAGCGAAAGCGGTAGGACAGATTGATCGGGCTGCCAGGGAAGTTGCCCGTGACCTTGGCACTGACGATCTGGAGGCCGTCCTCACGCTCCAGCGCGAACGGCACGGTCGTGGCGCTGTACTTCTCGGACGCCTCAGCCATGAAGGCCTTGATGGCATCGACGCCCGTGTAGGTGTGGCCATCGTCCTTCATGACCGCTTGCGATGTGAAGCAACGCGCCAAGGCCTCGGGGCTGTGCTCGGCCGCGAAATACGCGGCAATGGGTTCAGGAAGGGTCGAGGGGTGCATGCTGGTGGCTCCATGGGGTTAGTGAAGGCATGAGGATGCGCGCCAAGGTGAAATAAGTGAATCGCCTAGAATCTGAATGAGCTGTGTAGATAGGAATGCATAATGCGCGGGTTCGAATTTGCTGAGCTGAAAGCTTTTGCTGCCGTAGTCGAACGCAAGAGCTTTGCCCGTGCGGCAGAACATCTGGGCCTTTCGCCGTCTGCGCTTAGCCAGACCATTCGACAGCTCGAAGGTCGTATCGGCACACGCCTTCTGAATCGCACGACACGAAGCGTGGCCCCCTCTGCAAGTGGCGAACTGCTCTATGGGCGCATCGCCCCGCTGTTTCGGGAAATGGATGCTGCAGTCGCTGAAGCCAGTGAAGCCGCAGGACAGACCACGGGCACGCTTCGCATCAACACGCTGGGGATCGCAGCGAGAACCATCATTGCGCCCAGGCTTTCACGCTTTCATCAGGCCTACCCTGACGTGGTGCTCGACATCGTGGTCGATGACGCGCTGGCCGATATCGTCGTTGGCCGTTTCGACGCTGGTATCCGCGTGGGTGGACGGCTTGAGAAGGACATGATTGCCGTGCGCCTCACGCCAGACCTGAATATGGTGGCGGTGGCTTCCCCAGGCTATCTTGCTGAGCGAGGAGTCCCCAAAACACCCGCCGATTTGCATACCCACGCATGCATCAACTGGCGGCTTCAGATGGACGGTAGGCAATATCGCTGGGAGTTTGAGAAGAAGGGCCAAAAACTTGAAGTCGCGGTGGAGGGGCCGGTCGTCACCAACCACGCCGATATTGGCATTGCTGCTGCGCTAAACGGGCTCGGCATTGCTTATCACTTCGAGCGAGATGGCGTGGCTGAACACTTGGCCCAGGGCCATTTGGTCCAAGTCCTGGCGGACTGGTCGATCTCGCGCTCAGGGCTGTTTCTCTACTACCCGAACAGGCAGCATCGACCAGCGCTCCTAGGTGCTTTTATCGACTGTCTGTTGGACAAGGATTTGGAAATAGGCCGCAACGCCGGGTAGTTCTCGACGCAGCCCGAGGAGGTCCACTCACGGTAGGCCAATGTTGATTGCGCATCGACGTCGGTCGGCGATATCGACGCAAGTCATAGGTGGGGTCCGGGTACTCATGTGGGGCATGACGACCGCCTACTATTAGTCGTACCTCGGCCCTCCGCGACAGGCTCGCGACCGACTGCAATCGCTGCACATCCTTCCTCCGTTAAAGCATGTCGGCGCAAGACTGAAAGCTGCCGTGCAACCCACATTCGTTGAACGACTGGCGTGACTATGAGTGGACGGTGGAGGCGTCACTGGGCCAGCGCAAGTCGAAGCAGGTCCCGCCTTTAGCCGAGGGATAGCAACTCGCGGCTCCCTGGTGGGCTCGTGCAATGGCGGCGACCACCGCGAGGCCTAGCCCGCTTCCAGCATCTTGGGCCATCTCGCTCTCGTTGCGCATCTGCCGGAACGCTGTGAACACTTGTGATATGAATTCCTGCGGGATGCCTGGCCCCTCATCTTCCACGCGCAAAATGCACCATCCGTCTTGTTGTCGCGTCTGTACGAAAACCTTGCCAGGCACCGCATACCGCCGCGCGTTGTCGAGCAACGCGAGCAACGCCTGACGAATGCGCCCAGGGTCGCACATCGCTGACTTGATACTCAGATCGAGAATAAGACTCTGATTTGCTGTCTGGTGGGCATGTCTACAGAAGTCCGCTACTGATTCCACTTCTTCATCCAGGTCGGTTTGCTGAACGTGGAGATGCAGATGCCCGTTCTCGGCCAGGCTGATTGCGCGCAGATCTTCGATCAGTCTGGTCAAGCCATCGACTTGGTTCAGCAGGCTACGGAACTGAGACTCATCGGGCGTGAACACACCGTCAGCCAACCCCTGCAAACGTCCGCGCAATATGGTCACCGGCGTCCGCAGCTCATGGGCGATAGCCGCGTTCCAAAATGACATCTCCTCGGTGGTGCGCTGCAATTGTGTGGCGAGTGCGTTGAAGTCGTCAGCCAGACCAGCGGCTTCGCCCAAAGAGCGATCACCAGCGATGGCACGCGCACTCAAATCACCCTGCGCGACACGCCGAATGCCATCCGTTACCGAATTCAGTGGTACCAGGATTCGGCGCGCCAAGTGCACCCCCACCAGGATCGCAAACGCCAGACCCGTCACCGTCGTGGCAACAATCCAGACCCACTCCGGTCCGGTGGGGACCAAGGTGGGTTGGTTAAATAGCTCAGGCCAGTAGTTGAACGCAACGAAATAGAACACATACGAGGTCAGCACCACCCACAAGGTGACGCCAAACGCAATTGCCATCATCGTCAGTGCGATCTGGCGGCTTAGGCCGACAAGTTTCATTCCGCTCCCCACAGACGGTAGCCAACACCGCGAATGCCAATCGGTATTCCTTGAACTCCCAGGTCCTCCAGCTTCTTTCGCAGTTTGCTGATGTGGCTATCGACCGTGCGCTCTTGGGAATCGCCTTCCGGCAAGCAAGCGGCCAGCAGTTCTGCGCGGGTGCTGACCCGCTTCGGGGCACGAGCCAAGTGCGTTAACAGCTTGAACTCGGTGAGGGTCAACGACAGACTATGAACCGCGTCGCCCACTCGCACCGTGGCTTCGTGTTGATCCAAATCGATCTCAAATGGAGGCACCCGCAGCAAACGGGCGAGACGCGCGGGGTCGGCCATCGAACGACGCAAAACCGCCTGTGTGCGTGCGACAACTTCCGCCGGATTGAAAGGCTTGACCACATAGTCGTCGGCTCCGAACCGCAGGCCCATCAGCTTGTCGATGTCCTGATCCATCGCGGTCAACATGATGACAGGCGTCTCTCCACGGTGGCGAATCTCTGACAGCACCTTCCAACCGTCCATCTTGGGCATCTGCACATCGAGCAGAACCAGATCTGGCTTCAGCGAAAGATGCATATTCAGCGCGCTGCGCCCATCGGCGGCACGAGCAGTGCGCAGTCCTGCGCGCACCAAATAGGCCTGGAGAATCTCGGCGATCTCAGGTTCGTCCTCTGCAATCAGCACCAATGCTTGAAGGACGGAGGCGGGGCCGCGCGGCGAGAGGGGTGTGAGCATGGGAGATACCTGATTCAAATTCAACATCTCCATCGTATCTCCACACACACGCAGCACAAACACAACCCTACCGATCCAGACTCGGGTCCTATCCGCTGGTGCAGGTGCGCCCGCGCGTGAAGGAATCGAGATGAAGATAAAAAAATGGTTTTGCTTGGGTTGCCTGAATGTGTTGACGCTGGCCGCCTTGGTCGGGTGTGGATCGGCGGCCGAGCCTGAAGTGAGTGCTGCTGCGCCTCTGGTAGCCGTGACAACCGTGGTTCCAACGCGATTGGAGTTGACCGAGGATCTACCGGGGCGTGTGGCACCTGTCCGTATCGCCGAGATCCGGCCGCAGGTCAGCGGTATCGTCCGGCACCGTTTGTTTATCCAGGGAGCGGATGTACGCGCCGGGCAACCGCTGTTTGAGATTGATCCTTCGCCTTTCCGTGCCGAGGAGGAGACGGCCGCTGCCGTGTTGCAAAAGACCGAGGCCGCCTTGGCGCGTGCGGGTACACACGCCGAACGACTGGAGCCGCTGGTCAAGGCGGATGCCATCAGCCGCCAAGTCTATGACGATGCCGTGGCGCAGCGTCAACAGGCGGCGGCCGACGTGTCGCAGGCGCGCGCGACTCTCGCGCGCCGTCGTCTCGACCTCCAGTTTTCCACAGTGCAGTCCCCCATCTCTGGACGCATAGACCAGGCGCTGGTGACCGAGGGCGCGCTGGTGGCCACCAGCGACATCACACCTATGGCGCGCGTGCAGCAGATCAAACAGGTGTACGTCGACGTACGGCGCCCTGCGAGTTCCCTGGATGCTTTGCATAGGGCGATGGCAGCAGACCCGTCGAACCAAGGGAGCCTTCCTGTCGCCATTTTGCGCAATGACGGTTCGCCCTATGACGTAACCGCGCGCATTCTTTTCTCTGGAATCAACGTCGATAGCAGTACCGCAGACCTTCTTCTGCGCATTCTTGTGGACAACCCAGATAAGCGACTTCTGCCCGGTATGTTCTTGCGCGCCCGTGTACCCATCGTGAGCTATCCAGGTGCAATTTCGGTGCCGCAGGAAGCTGTAATTCGAATCAACGGCAAGCCGTATGTCTGGACTGTGGACGCCGAGACGAAGGCACATCGCGTCGCTATCACGCTGGGTGAATTGATCGACCGACAGTACCGGGTCGCGACTGGTTTGAGCGCAGGACAGAAGGTTGTCACAGCGGGGATGGAACGCCTTTCCGAGGGCACCTCTGTTGAACTTCAGCCACAGGTGTCTGTGCAAGGTTCCGTCGAACCAGCGGCGTCTCCACGCTGAAACCAGGAGCGACTCCATGCCTCAATTCTTCATTCGCCGCCCTGTATTCGCATGGGTCGTCGCGCTGTTCATTATCCTTTTGGGTCTGATCGCAATTCCGAAGTTGCCGATCGCACGCTTTCCCTCAGTGGCCCCTCCCTCGGTGAGCATCACCGCGACCTACCCCGGAGCTGCTCCGCAGACTCTGAACGACTCAGTCCTCAGCGTCATCGAACCCGAACTGGCCAGCGTAAAGAACCTGCTGTACTTCGAGTCGTCGTCAGATACCTCCGGTAGCGCGCAGATCACCGCTACCTTCAAGCCGGGCACCAATCCTGAGATGGCGCAGGTGGAAGTGCAAAACCGCTTGAAGGCCGTGGAGGCCCGACTGCCGCAGACGGTGCGCCAGAACGGCCTGAGCGTCGAATCCGCATCATCCAGCTTTCTGATGATGGTCGGTCTGAAGTCTGATGACGGGCAACACAGTGAAATCGAACTGAGCGACTACATGGCTCGCAATGTCGTCCAGGAGCTTCGGCGTGTCGAAGGTGTGGGCCGCGTGCAGTTGTTCGGCGCTGAGCAGGCAATGCGCATCTGGGTGGATCCTGCCAAGCTCACCTCATTCAGCGTGTCGATGGGCGACATTAGCGCCGCAATTGCCCAGCAAAACGCACAGCTTGCCCCCGGCCGTGTCGGCGATGCGCCGACGGTGCAGGGACAGCGTGTGTCCGTTCCCTTAACGGTGCAAGGCCAGTTGGAAACGCCCGAACAGTTTGCCGCTATCGTGCTGCGCGCCAATACCGACGGCTCCAAGGTGGTACTGGGCGATCTAGCCCGCGTGGAACTGGGCGCGCAGTCCTATGGCTTCGCGACCCGCGAAGATGGGCGGATCTCCACCGCCGCCGCGATCCAACTCTCACCGGGTGCCAACGCGGTGCGGACCGCTGACGCTGTGAAGGCGCGCTTGCATGAACTTGAAAGCACACTCCCTGCCGGGATGAGCTATTCAACGCCGTTCGATACCGCGCCCTTCGTCAAGATCTCGATCCAGAAGGTGATCGTCACGTTGATCGAGGCGATGGTGCTGGTGTTCCTGGTGATGTTCTTGTTCCTGCAGAACGTCCGGTACACCCTGATCCCCGCCATCGTCGCACCGATCGCACTGCTGGGCACCTTCGCGGTGATGCTGGCGGCGGGATTCTCCATCAACGTGCTGACGATGTTCGGCATGGTCCTGGCAATCGGCATCATCGTCGACGACGCCATCGTCGTCGTCGAGAACGTGGAACGCATCATGTCCAAGGAAGGGCTGCCACCCAGGGAGGCAACGTCCAAGGCGATGAAGGAAATCAGCGGTGCTGTGATCGGCATCACCCTGGTCCTTACGGCGGTGTTCATTCCTATGGGGCTGGCCAGCGGCTCGGTGGGAGTGATCTATAAGCAATTTACGCTGTCCATGGCGGTGTCGATCCTGTTCTCGGCATTCCTCGCCTTGACCTTGACCCCAGCGTTGTGCGCGACACTGCTCAAGCCGGTAGATCCGGCGCACCATGAGAAACGCGGGTTCCTTGGCTGGTTCAATCGTCGTTTCGAGCATCTGACCCAGCGCTACGAGTCCGGCGTAAGCCGACTGTTGACCCGTGGTGGTCGGGTGATGCTGGTGTTCGCAGGCTTGGTCGCGATTCTCCTCTTCGCGTTTCGCCAGTTGCCATCGGCCTTCTTGCCGGAAGAGGACCAGGGTTACTTCATGACGAGTATCCAGTTGCCGGCCGACGCCACGGCAGAACGCACGCTCGATGTCGTAGAAGCCTACGAGCGGCATGTCGGCTCGCGCCCTGGCATCGACTCCAACATGTCGGTTCTTGGCTTCGGCTTCTCCGGCTCTGGACCGAATGCTGCGATGGGCTTCACCATGCTCAAAGATTGGAAGGATCGCATCGGCGCGACCGCCCAGGAAGAAGTGGCGCTAGCGCAGAAGGCCATGGCTCGGCTCAGCGAAGGCACAGTAATGAGCCTGCTGCCTCCGGCAATCGACGAACTAGGCACCAGTTCGGGCTTCACTCTTCGACTACAGGATCGCGCCAACCAAGGATACGCAGCCCTCAAAGCCGCAGAGACCAAATTGTTGGAACTGGCATCGCAAAGCCAGCTGGTCGCCGGTGTCTACCTCGATGGTTTGCCAGCCGGAACCAGCGTGCGTCTTGACATTGACCGAGTGAAGGCGGAAGCGCTGGGTGTTTCGTTCTCCGCCATCAGCGAAACCTTGTCCACGGCAATGGGATCGTCGTATGTGAACGACTTCCCGAACAAGGGCCGCATGCAGCAGGTCATCATCCAGGCCGACGCGCCAGCCCGCATGCAGATCGACGACGTTCTACGACTGTACGTGCGCAACGCCCGCGGCGGCATGGTGCCATTGTCGGAGGTGGTTACGCCGGTATGGAACGAGACGCCATTGCAGATGGCTCGTTACCAGGGCTTTCCCGCCGCGCGTATTTCCGGTGCGCCTGCCCCCGGCGTTTCCAGTGGGCAGGCAATGGCGGAAATGGAGCGGCTGGCGGCGCAACTGCCGCCAGGCTTCGCGGTGGCTTGGACTGGGCAGTCTCTGCAAGAGCGCGAGTCGGCATCGCAGGCCCCCATGCTCATGGCCTTGTCGATGTTGGTGGTGTTCCTGGTGCTGGCCGCCTTGTACGAGAGCTGGTCGATTCCGCTGTCGGTGATGCTGGTTGTGCCGCTGGGCTTGCTGGGTGCGGTCGCCGCGGTCTTGGTGCGTGGTTTGCCCAACGACGTGTTCTTCAAGGTCGGCATGATCACTGTGATTGGTCTCTCTGCCAAAAACGCGATCCTGATCGTCGAGTTCGCCAAAAAGTTAAGCGATCAGGGCAAAGGGCTGGTCGAAGCTGCGGTAGACGCGGCGCGCCTGCGCCTGCGCCCCATTCTGATGACGTCTCTGGCATTTGGCTTGGGAGTCGTGCCTTTGATGATGGCTACTGGCGCCAGCGCCGAGACCCAACATGCGATCGGGACAGGGGTGTTTGGCGGCATGGTCACCGCCACCGTACTCGCCGTGTTCTTCGTGCCGGTTTTCTATGTGGTGGTGATGGGGTTACGGGAGCGCTTCGATGTCTGGCGGGCCTCGCCAGCCAGCCCATTTACAAATTCGGCAAGCGCAGAAGGGCTGATGCCATGAGATATCTGCCTCTACTCTTCACGCTTGCGCTGTCTGGCTGCTCGTTGACCCCGCCGCTGGTCAAACCCGAGGCGCCCGTACCGACCGTTTTTCCGATGGCTCCACGGGAGCATGGGTCGATCCAGGCAGCGGACATCGGCTGGCGCACCATGTTTCCCGATGATCGGCTGCAGCGTCTCATCGAGATCGCGCTGGAAAACAACCGCGACCTCCGCTTGGCCGCGTTGAACGTCGAGGCTGTGCAGGCTCAGTACCGTATTCAGCGCGCAGTGCAATTGCCCGGTATCGACGCCAGTGCACAGGCCACGCGGCAGCGCACAACGACCAATGGGCTTGGAGCACCGTCGCAATCCCCGCCAGTCACTGGACAAGTCAGTGCCGGAGTCGGACTGAGCGCTTTCGAGATCGATCTTTTCGGACGCATGCGCTCGCTGTCGGAAGGCGCGTTAGCCCGATATCTTGCCAGTGAGGAAGGGCGCAGTGCAGCCCAGATCGCCCTGGTAGGTGCAGTGGCGGATGCCTATCTGGCAGAGCGTCTGGCGCAGGAGCAACACGGACTTGCCAAACGGACTCTGACAGATTGGCAACAATCTCTGGGTCTGGCGCGCATACTGCACCAAGCGCAGCAGAGCAGCGGCTTGGAAGTCGCCCAGGCCGAAGGCCAGGTCGCCACTGCAGAAGCCGATCTGGAGGCGCGTGCGCGAGCGTTGGCCCTCGCACAGAATGCGCTGCGACTTCTGTTGGGCGCCGATGTACCAGACGACCTGCCTCAGGGCTTGCCGCTCGGCAGCCAACCGGTGCTCACGACACTACCGGCGGGCCTTCCCTCGGATCTGCTGACGCGGCGTCCCGACATCCGACAGGCCGAACAGACGATGGTGGCAGCCAATGCCGACATTGGGGCCGCGCGCGCGGCATTTTTTCCGCGAATTTCGCTCACCGCTTCATTCGGCTATGCCAGCCCGGCTATGGGCGGGCTGTTCGGCGGTCAGAGCCGGGTCTGGAGTTTTTCTCCACAAATCGTGCAGCCGTTGTTTCAGGGGGGCCGACTTCGTGCTGAGCTGCGCCTGGCCGAGGTGCGCAAATCCAGTGCTGTTGCCGAGTACGAGCGCACCATCCAGACGGCATTCCGAGAGGTCGCCGATGGACTGGCCGGGCAGCAGACCTACGGCCTTCAGATTGCCGCGCAACTGCGTGTTGTGGACAGTGCTGAGCGCCGTGCAGAGCTGTCCCGCCTGCGCTACCGCGCCGGGGTCGAAGGAAGACTGGAGTTGCTGGACGCCCAGCGGCAACTGTATGCGTCGCAGCAGACACTGCTGAACCTGCGCCGTGATGCGTTCGCCAGCGCCGTCGGGCTTTACAAGGCCTTGGGCGGAGGACTTGTGGAGAAAGCTGCGGCGGCGGGATCATGACGGCACGACTGGACAGCCCTCGCAATGTCCCGCCGACGCACATGCCCAAAGAGGGTAGCGTGCGCCGCTGGCAAGTCCGTTTCTGGTGCATCTTCAGCGGGCAGGCCGTTTCTTTGGTCGGCTCGTCGCTGACGCAGTTTGTCCTGCTGTGGTGGATCACTGACACCACGGGCAGCGTGGCCGCGTTGTCCGCTGCGGGTATGGCGGCCTTGTTTCCGCAGGCTTTCCTGGGCCCGCTGGGCGGAACATTGGCCGACCGTTACAGCCGCCGGCTGCTGATAATCACAGCCGACGCCGTCAGCGCGCTTTGTATGATGGTCTTGATCGCGCTGTTCCTCTCCGAGCGCATTGAGCTTTGGCATGCCTACACGATGATGGCGCTGCGCAGTGCTATGCAGGCTTTCCAGGTCCCAGCCACGTCCGCCAGCGTCGCCATGCTGATGCCGCGCAGCTTCGTCGTTCGCGCTGCGGGTCTGAACCAGTCCCTGCAAAGCCTGACGGTGGTCGCAGCCGCACCGTTAGGTGCACTGGCTATCGGTGCGATGCCCATTGGCTGGGCGCTTTCGATCGACGTCTTCACGGCTTTACTGGGCATCGTGCCGCTACTGTGCTTTCGCATTCCGCAGCCCAGTGAACGAAACGCGCATCAGGAGGGCCTATTGGGCGAGTTCTGGGAAGGTCTTCATCTGGTCTGGCACACGCCCTGCTTACGTCAGCTTTATCTGCTTCTTGGGCTGGTCGTGCTTGCGGTCATGCCTACCATTGTGTTGTTGCCCATGGTGGTGAACGCTCCTCATGGCCGGGGGCCGATACAGGTGGCGCTGGTAGAGGGACTGGCGGGGGGCGCCATGTTGTTGGGATGCATGCTGATGGCGGCGGCAATTGACCCGCGCAGGCTGGTGCACTGGACAATGGTTGGCGTTGCAGCTTCCTGCGCCTGTATCGCGCTCACGGCCATGAAACCTGCCAGCTTGTTTGGCGCGGCAGTGGCCTGGTGGGCAATGAGCGTCATGCGTTTCGCATTGGGGAACGCTCCGCTGACAGCGTTTCTACAGACTACGGTCCCCCCTCAATTTCAAGGGCGCCTCTTAGCCCTGATGATGTCCATCATGGCGCTTGCGGCTGCGGTAGGTGTGGCGCTGGCTCCACCGTTGCGTGAGTGGGTTGGCGTCAGAGGTGTCTTTGCGGTAGCTGCCGCGGCTAGCGCGCTCGCGAGCCTGGTCGGAATTCTTTCTCCGTCCCTGCTTGCCATGAACGCGTTGCCAAGCACGCGTGTCCATGCGCGCTATTGATCGGACCACAAACGCAGCACTCCGTTGGAGCCCAACGTCGTACCAAAGATCCTTCACAGGAAAGAAAGATGATAATCATTGAAACCGAACGCCTTGTCCTGAGGCGATTTGCGCAGCGGGACGCAGCGGATCTTTTCGAGTATCTGCACCAGCCCGTAGCGAGTTGCTTTCTATCGCTCGCGCTCGAAGACGTCAAAGCCGCTGAGCGAGAAGCGCTGGACCGCAGCGCGCAAGATACTGCTATCGCCGTGTTTTTGCGAACATCTGACAAGCTCATCGGGGATCTGTTCGCCGATCCGGAAGGAGATACCTTTTCGGTCGGCTGGAACTTCAACCCCGGCTTCAGCAGGAAAGGCTACGCTTACGAAGCTGCTACCGCGCTGTTCAACCACCTGTTCACAGAACGGGCAGCGCGTCGGCTGTATGCCTATGTGGAGGATACAAACACGGCCTCTCAAAGGCTGTGCGAACGGCTTGGCATGCGGCAGGAGGGCCTCTTCAAGGAGTTCATCTCTTTCAGGAATGACGAGCGTGGCGCTCCGATTTACGAGAACACCATGCAGTACGCCCTTCTCCGGCGCGAGTGGTTAACTCATGGCGACTCAGCCTCCAACCAACCTACATAGCTTGCACTGGATCGACCTCATTGGCTGCTACATGCCAAGAGGCTCATTGACATACGAGATGCATGCGAATAACATACGCGGCGTATGAAATGGAGAATTTGATGCCGCGCCGCTCCCGCACGCAGATGATCGAAGAGACACGCGCCAAGCTGCTGGCATCCGCACGGCTGGCGTTTGCAACGAATGGCTATGCTCAGACGTCGATGGACGACTTCACCGCTGAAGCAGGCTTGACGCGTGGTGCGCTCTACCATCACTTTGGCAGTAAGGAAGGCCTTCTTGTCGCCGTCATCAACCAGATCGAGGAAGAAGTCGGCGGACGTCTGCAAGCGGTGTCAGATGCTGCGCCGTCTCCATGGGAGGGGTTTAGGCGACGTTGCCGGACCTATCTTGAGCTAGCGCTTGAGCCGGAAATCCGCAGAATCATCCTGCAGGATGCGCGCGCCGTCTTTGGTGATGTGCCGCAGGCGGCCCAATCCGTCGGCATCACGGCCATTGAAGTTGCCCTGGAAGAGCTGATCGCCGAAGGGACAGTGGTTCCCATCCACCCGGGCGTTATGGCGCGAATGATCTATGGAGCCGTCACTGAGGCATCGTTCTGGATCGCCGAGCCGCACGGACATCCAAAGACGCGGCTGTCAAAGGCCCTGAAATCCATGGACTGTCTACTGAACGGTCTGCTCGCCCATTAACACTGCCAACCGAGGACATACCGTGCAATGGCGCAACACATCAGCCCGATTTGGCTCCATCGCCAAGTTCTTTCATTGGACAAGCGCAGCAGCCTTCATCGCCGCATACTTCGTTGTCTACTACGTCATGTGGTTCATGGACGATACCTCTGATGAATCCCTGCCCGTCCTGAACATCCATTGGGCGCTGGGATTGTTGGTGGGCTTCCTTGTCCTGCCCCGGCTGCTGTGGCGCGTGCTGGAAGTCGAGCCGAATGAGCCTCCCGGATCACCTCTTGAGCATCGCGTGGCCAGACTGGCGCATTGGGGCCTTTACGGTTTGCTGATCCTTATGCCGCTGACGGGCTACATTGGCACAGGCGCCCCAACGGATTTCGGCCTGTTCACCGTGGCCGGGTTCAACGAGACCGCCCTGTTTCACTGGATCAGTCAGACCTTCAATCTGAGCTGGGACGCATTCGAAGCTCCCATCGATGTCGTCCATCACTTTATCGGTAAATGGATCGCTTGGGGGGTGGTTGTTGCGCATGTGGGCGCGGCCGTTTACCACCACTGGGTGCGCCGCGACGACGTGCTGGTCCGCATGCTGCCGCAATCTGAGTAAACCGCTCCGCGTCTGCCCTTCGATGTCCCAGCCCGTACCCTTCTCACAGCCCTGGTAGACCACCCTTGCTCTGGTTCGGTGCTTGCCGAGCGCTTCGACAAAATGATCGGCTACTTCTGGCACGCCACGCACCAGCAGATCTACCACGAGCTGACGCGGCTGGAGGAAGCGCTGTGGATCGAGGCCCTGCACGCCGAGACGGGCCGCAGCCGCAAGCGCCAGTTCCGCCAGCTGCCCGCTGGCCGAAAGGAGCTGCGCCGCGGACCGCTGAGCAGCAAGATCCAACACCTCTGCGCGACGAGCTGAAGGTGCGTCTGCGCGCAGAGGCTGCTGTCGGCCCCACAGGGCTGGAGAAGTTAATCGTCCGACTGCAGGCGATACGCCAAGCCAAGCTAGTCGTCTACCAGCGCATGGAGCAGCGCGACTTCATCGGCAAGGAGCCGAGTCGCGAACGTCGTATGGAGCACTTGGCACTCAAGGCTGGAATTCTTCACGAGGAACTGTCGCTGGCGATCGCAAGAGAGGCGCTGGAGATACTGGGAAAACCTTAGCCGCCTCAGACGGCCCGAGACCAAAGCTCACCGCGAGGTGTCGTGCCGGACTCAGTTGTCTCTTTGCACGAAAGCCCGACGGATGCGAACATGACCCCGCCCAGAAAAAGCATCAAGAAAGTCGCAGTATGTTTGAGGATCAAGGTCCGTTTTGGGCCCCATAACTGCCTTCTGGGCCTCGTCCGCGATCGACCGCAACCGCTGCATTGCGGTCGCCGCCCGATTCGATCGATGGGGCGACGGGTTTCATCCTCGTGGGTTTCAGGGTGGTCTTCCCACGGTAGTATCGTTCGCTCGCCAAGAAAGGCCGCCTCATGCTCACGACACTACTTGCCATCACATTGCTGCACTGGATCGGTTGGAGCCGTTGTAACACCAACAGCGAACGAGTGGTCTAGGCCTGTCTGCAGTCGCGGAACCTTCCGCAGATCGCATAGCTCGAACGACCGCACCGGAGTGCGCTGCGGTCATCGCTGTCATTGTCGCTCGACTATCTCGAGAATATGGCGCTTCAACGACCGCTGGCATCCGAAGCGAACTGGCACTGGTCGCTCAAGAGAGCGCTCCGATGCTGCAGTTTGGTCGTGGCATAGCCATGGCCTCGACAGGCGCAGCAGCCATTGGTCAATCACGGTTGCTGCTGCCCACCTTGAAATGACGCAACCCAGAAAGCATTCAATACGCGGAGAGGCAAAACTGGATTAACATTTAGATACGTCAAGTACGTCGACGGCACCCAACCGCGATGGCTCTTGGTAGGCAAGGCCGAGCCCATCTCAAAGATTGGTAAAGGAAGAGACGTTGACGATCCTTCAAGAGATCCAGAAGTGGTCCCAGAGCTTGCCTGACTGGCAGCAGGACGCAATCCGCAGGCTTTACATCGACAGGGAGCTTTCGGCGACCGATCACGACGACCTGTTCTCGATGGCCAAGGCCGTCCAAGGCATTGAGGACCCAGAGGGGCGCGAGGCCGTCAAGCTGGGCGCGGCGGAGGTCGCGGCACCGCCTGTGGCGGAACGTCTGGTTCAGATCGTCGCTATCAAGAATCTCGTTAACGTCAACGCGTTGGCGGAAGGTCAGTGCCTCCCCGTCGCACAGACAGGCCTCACGGTCATCTATGGCGAGAACGGAGCAGGAAAGTCGGGCTATTCCCGTGTACTGAAGAAGGCGTGCAGAGCCCGCAGTCAGACAGAGCCGATCCTGCCGGATGCCCGCAAGGCCGGCGCGAAGGCCGAGCCACCAAGGGCGGAGTTCGACGTCATTGTCGACGGCGCGCAGGCGCGGCTAGCTTGGGTAGGCGGCCATGATGCTCCTGAGCAATTGTCGGAGATCGCGATCTTCGATTCGCACTGCGCACGCGCTTACCTCGACAACGAGGGCGACTTCGCTTATGTGCCCTACGGCTTGGATATCCTTGAGGGCCTGGTCAAGGCCTGCGGCGCAGTGAAAGCGATGGCAACCAAAGAGATGGTGGCCCACAAACCCAACCTCGAGCCTTTTGCGATGCTTGCCAGGACAACGACCGCAGTCGGGCACACGCTGTCCGCGTTGTCGCATTCGACCAATGCCAAGGACATTGAAGACCTTGCATCATTGAGTGAGGATGAGCTGGCCAAGTTCGCCGCCCTCAACAAAGCCCTTGCGGAGCAAGATCCGAAGCAGAAGGCGCAGGCTCTTCGCAACCGAGCCAGTCGTTTTGTGGGGCTGGCGAACCGCATAGACGCCGCGCTCGCCTCGGTGGATGACCGCAAGGTCCAATCGCTGCGCGAGCTCGTGACGAAGTCCAATCTGGCCAAGGAAGCCGCACAGCTCGCCTCCAAGCAATTCAGGGAGACGCCCGGTCTGCTGCCTGGAACCGGCGGCGAGCCTTGGCAGGCATTGTTCGAGGCTGCCCGTGCCTACGCGGCAATCTCGCACGAAGGACACGCATTTCCAGGCCTCCCTGCCGACGCCTTCTGTCCGCTCTGCCAGCAGCCCCTCGGCGACGGCGGCGTTGCTAGACTGGTCGTGTTCGATACGTTCATCCAACAAGAGGCCGAAAAGGCGGCGAGGAACGCAAAGGCCACGGCAAAGGAAGCCTACCTCGCCGTTCAGAATGCTGCCTTGGATCTCGGGATCGACGACGCGCTGGGCAAGGAGTTGCAAGAGGCGTTCCCCGAGACCTTTGGCGACTTCGCCGCCTTCCAGAAGGCCACGCAAGAGCGCCGAGCCGCTGCGATGCAGGCGTCTGGGTCGACTATCTCTTGGGAGTCGATCGCTGCGCTGCCGGCCTGTCCCAGCGCTGGCCTGTGCGACAAGGCCGAAGTGCTGTCAGAGGAGGCGAAGTCGCTCGAGGACGCCGCGAACGTCAATGCGCGCGCGGAAATGGTCCTCCAACAGGCCGAGCTCGACGCGCGCGTGAAGCTCTCCGAAATCAAGAGTTCCGTGCTGGAAGCGCTTGAGAAGCTTGTTCACAACGCGAAGTTGAAAGCCTGCGCCGACGGCATCGTCGTGACAGGCATCTCGCGCAAATCGACCGACCTGTCGGAGAAGATGGCAACCCAGGAGGTGGTGGACGCCCTCAACGAGGAGCTTCGCGCTCTCAATGTCCACGAGCTGTATGTTGCGATGAAGCCCGAGTCCCCCAAAGGCAAGACGCAGTACAAGCTGCGGTTGCAACTACCAGGCGGTGGTGCTCCTTCTGCGATCCTCAGCGAGGGCGAGCAGCGAAGCATCGCGATTGCATCCTTTCTAGCGGAGGTCCGCCTGGGTAGGGGCCGCGGCGGTGTCGTTTTCGACGACCCCGTCTCGTCACTCGACCATCGGCGTCGATGGCACGTTGCCGCTCGACTCGTCGAGGAGTCCAAGATCCGGCAAGTCATCGTGCTGACGCACGACGTCTACTTTCTTCGCATCGTCCAACAGCAGGCCGAGCTGGCCCGCGTAGACATTTCGACGCAGTGCATCGGGCGAGGGCCTGCCGGCTTCGGAGTCCGAACCGAACGCCTGCCCTTTGACACGCTGAGCACTTCGAAGCGTGTGAAGGCGTTGCGGGCGATGCAAGTCGAAGTGGCAAAGGCGCACAAGGCTAACGACGAAGCTGCGGCAACGCGCCTCAGCCGGGAAGCCTACTCCCATCTGCGCATGGCATGGGAGCGCGGGGTCGAGGAGGTCTTGCTTGACAACACCGTCGTCCGCTTCGACGAGGGCGTTTCGACTCAGCGTCTGAAAAGCGTCGTAGTGGAAGACGCGGACTACCACGAGGTGAACGCCGGCATGACCAAGAGCTCGAAGTTCTCAGGGCACGACCCGGCGATGGCCGCGCAAATCCCAACACCACACCCCGACGAGCTACGCGATGACATTGACAAGCTCGAGACCTGGCGGGCAACCGTCGAGTCCCGGAAGGCGACAGTCCAGGCGAGGCGAAAGTGATCTTCCGCGTCGCTCCCTAACGCCAGGGGTATGCGGGCGCTTAAGCCTCAGTCCTTTGGGGAGCGAACTAGACGCGTCGCAGCAGCTAGGGGTCGCGTTCTGCCATTGTTGTGTGACCAGCAGTCGGCGGCGGGATCTGAGGATGACGCAGCGGGCGCCCCGTCAGGCAGTGACATCCCAGTCATGGTCGCTCGGCAATCTTGAGAATCTGGCACTTCAAGGTCCGCTGTCAGCTCGGGCCAACTGGAGCGGCGCCTCCGCACTGGACACAATCCCCGCCGCGCGCCGCCAACGCTTCCAGACATATCGACGCTGAGGTGAAAATCGGCATATGTCCGGACCGTACGATTTCCAGAACCTTTCATTCGACGACTTTGAGCGGCTCTGTGCCGATCTCATGCAGGAGCGGTTAGGGCTGCAGCTCGAGTCATTCCGGACTGGGCGCGACGGCGGAATCGACTTGCGCCACGCCCCAACGAAAGACCGCACGACAATCATCCAATGCAAGCGTTACGCTCCCGATGCATTCGCCCGCCTGTACTCAGACCTCGGGTCAAAGGAACTAGCGAAGGTCAAGCGGTTGAACCCACAGCGTTACGTCGTCTGCACATCGTGCAGATTGAATCCGGACCAAAAGGGCAAGCTGCTCGCTCTCCTGGCACCATACTGCCGCAGTTCGGCAGACATCTACGGAGCGTCAGAACTCAATCGCCTCATCGCTGAGAACGAGGCCATTGAGCGGCGCAACTTCAAGCTCTGGCTCGGTTCGACTGCCGTGTTGCAGCGGGTTCTCCATGCCGGTATCTTCGCTTACAGCGAACATGAGGTTGAAGTCCTGCAACGTGAGATCTCGCGGTACGTCGTGCACCAAGGGTTTGACCGGACCCTGCAGATCCTCGATCAAACGCACCACTGCATAATTGTCGGCCTTCCGGGTGTCGGCAAGACAACTGCAGCACGCCTATTGCTTGCCCACTATCTCAGAGACGGATACGAGGTCGTTTCGGTGTCGCGGGATGTCGAGGAGGCCTGGAAAGTGCTCAATCGCTCAAATGACGCCAAGCAGATCGTCTACTACGACGACTTCCTTGGACAAGTCACTTTCTCTCAGAAGCTAGAGAAGAACGAAGACCGGCGAATACTGGAACTGATTACGCACTGCAAGAACAGCAAGAACAAGCGCTTCGTCCTAACAACGCGCGACTACATCCTCGACCAGGCGTTGGGGGCGCACGAACCTCTGGATCGCGCGAGAAGCAACCTCAAAAGTTCTACTGTGACTCTGGACGACTACAGCCCCGTCGTCCGCGCGAGACTACTCGCAAACCATCTGCAGTTCTCGAACCTCGGTCGGGAGATTCTTCAGGCCGTGGTGAGCGAACGCACATACGAGAAGATCCTCAAGCACCCGAATTTCCTTCCGCGCATCATTGAGCAGATTTGCTCCGACAGCGAAGTCGAAGGGCGAAGCCCGCAGGAGTTCATCAGTAATGCCGTCGAAGTTCTTAATGACCCGGCACGCGTGTGGCTTCGCCCATTCCAACAGCTCAGTCCCGACGCCCGTTTGCTGGCCTATGCGCTGGCCAGCCTCGACGGCAACAGCGACACCGAGCGGCTTGAGCAGGCTTGGCGAGCTCTAAAGGCCCAATTGAAGGTCCCGAACGAGCGAGCCTTCACGGATGTATTGCGGGAACTGGAAGGCTCATTCACCCATTCTCAGAAGTACCCAGCAGTTGGAAGATCTGCCGCGCGCGAAGCGTGTCTCGTCCGGTTCGTCAATCCGTCGGTACGGGAGTTTGTCATGTCAGATCTGGTCAGCGAGGGCGACCGTCTGGGTGCCATCTTCAGATCGGCCGTCTCCTTCACGCAACTCCTGTTCTGGCGAGAGTCCCGCCTCACGGTGACCAGCAAGCCCGCTGCAGCTCTCGCTGCAGTTCACGCCGACACCATCGCAGCCAAGGCCATCACCCTTCTCTCAGTTGGCGATGCGGCCTTAACTGTGCTGTCAGGCAAGCAGACGATTCTCTGGAGTGCTTCGGCCCGTCAAATCTCGCGGCTTAATAACTTGTTCAGAGCGTTTGCCGAAATGACGCGGCCTGACCTAACGGACAGAGTCGGCATCGCCCTCTTCGGCAAAGACCTTGGCGCGTTCACGAAGCTGTTGTCCGGCGGCGATCTCACCTGGGCCGCGCAAGTTCTTGAGCCAGTACTGAAGGCGCTGAAATCGGTCGATCCAGAGGGGGTGACGGCGTCATGCAACTCGCTCCAGATCCAAGAATGGCCCTCGCTTGCGCACGACTTTATCGATGTGCGCAACATTTGGGAGACCGCGCTGCGCGTTCTTGAACTGACGTCGTCATCGCCCGAGCGATACGATCAAATGCGTGCGCTGCTCATCGGAAGAATCAGAAGACTTTGCGAGGAACTTCCCAGTGACTTGAGCGCAGAGGAAATCGGAAACGCTGGCGACGAACTCGACCTTGTGATCATGGACCTGGACGTGGAACTGGACGATGAAAAGGCGTCTCTCAAGGCACGCGCCGCGAAGCAGCGAGAGTCAGAGGAAGACGAAGACGAAGACGAATCCTCAGCCATCACGTCCAACTGGTTTCGCGAAGATCTAGCCGCGCCGTCCGATGTGGACGGCATCTTCAAAACATTGGCTGAGCAACTCGACAGATCCTGATCTGTTAAACCGGTTCGAACGATATCCGTAAGCTGTGACGGGGTCCACCCAAAAATCTCCAAACTTCCGCCAGACGCCGCCATGCGCCAGATGGCCAACCTTGTATGTGCGACGAATTGTCCCTGATTGACCGGTTAAGGATGTCCAGCGGACTGACGCGCTTGTCGAGCGTGACTTGATGGTTTCGCGAGCGGCAGTCGCTCGCCGCTGAAATCTCAACGTCAGCAATCAGCCTCTTGCAGTCTCTCCACATCTAACGCCTGCTTAGACCGCAAGACTTCTCGTAACCCCAAAAAAAAAGCGCTCATCTTGAGCGCTCTTTTTTGTATAGCAACAAGTTCAATATAGGCTTATTCCACGTTCACATGTATAGGTCTTCTTTACCCGTTGGATTCGAGTTTACGACTTTACAGTTACAAACGACCGCCCCGCAAACCCGCATGAATGCTAGAGGGCTGTTTACGACTTTATTTGCGAGTTTACGACTTTAATTACCCGGATTAACCCTGAATACATCAGCAACAATCACTCCACTGTCACCGATTTCGCGAGGTTTCTGGGCTTGTCGACATCGGTTCCACGGGCACAGGCCGTGTGATATGCCAGCAACTGCAGTGGCACCACGTGCAACAGCGGGCTCAATGGCCCATAGTGTTCGGGCATGCGGATCACGTGGATTCCTTCACTGCTTTCGATGCGCGTGTCGGCATCGGCCAACACATAGAGCACGCCAGCGCGGGCGCGGACTTCCTGCATGTTGCTTTTGAGCTTTTCCAACAGCGCGTCGTTGGGCGCCACGGTGACCACGGGCATGGCGCTGGTGACGAGCGCAAGGGGGCCATGCTTGAGCTCGCCCGCCGGGTAAGCCTCGGCGTGGATGTAGCTGATTTCCTTGAGCTTGAGCGCGCCTTCAAGAGCGATGGGGTAGTGCAGACCCCGGCCCAGGAACAAGGCGTTTTCCATGCGCGCAAAGTCTTCGGCCCAGCTGATGATTTGCGGCTCCAGCGCCAATACGGCCTGCAGTGCTACGGGCAGGTGACGCATGGCCTTGAGGTGCGCGGCTTCCTGCTCATCGCTCAAGCGGCCTTTGGATTGGGCAAGCGCCAGCGTCAGCAAAAACAGGCCTGCCAGTTGGGTGGTGAACGCCTTGGTGCTGGCCACGCCAATCTCCACACCTGCGCGGGTGATGTACGCCAACTTGCATTCGCGCACCATGGCGCTGGTGGCCACGTTGCAGATGGTCAGTGTGTGCGACATGCCCAGGCTTTGCGCGTGGCGCAGGGCGGCCAGGGTGTCGGCGGTTTCGCCGGACTGCGTAATGGTGACGACCAAGGTTCGGGGATCGGGCACGCTGGTGCGGTAACGGTATTCGCTGGCCACCTCGACCTGGGTGGGAATCCCTGCGATTTCTTCGAGCCAGTATTTGGCGGTGCAGCCGCTGTAGTAGCTGGTGCCGCAGGCCAAAATGAGCACCCGGTCGATCTCTTTGAACACGCGCCAGGCCGCGGCGCCGGGTTCCCCATGTTGGCCCGCGCCATCAAACAGCTCAGGCACGACGCCTTCGACGCCTTCGAGCGTGTCGGCGATGGCGCGAGGCTGCTCAAAGATCTCCTTTTGCATGTAGTGGCGGTAGGGGCCCAGTTCGGCTGCGCCGCTGTGAGCGAGCACGGTTCGCACCGGGCGCTGAGCGGGCGTCAATGCGGTGCCGTCCTTGCCCACGATCCAATAGCGACCCAGCTGCAGGTCGACCAGATCGCCTTCTTCAAGGTAGACGATTTGGTCCGTCACACCGGCAAGGGCCATGGCGTCGCTGGCCAAAAAATGCTCTGCAGCGGTCGCCCCCCCTGCGCTGACCTGCCCCACCCCCAAGATGAGCGGGGACCCCGCGCGTGCGCCCACCACGCGGTGGGGCTCGTCCTTGTGGATGACCGCAATCGCGTAGGCGCCTTGCAATTGGGCCACGGTGGCCTGCACGGCATCGAACAGGTCCCCGTTGTAGTGGCTGTCGACCAGGTGGGCGATGACCTCGGTATCGGTCTGGCTGACAAAAACATAGCCCCGTGCCTGTAGCGTTTTGCGCAGCTCTTCGTGGTTTTCGATGATTCCGTTGTGCACCAGCGCGACGCGGCCTGCCAGGCCCGTAGTGTCTGCGCCAGTGCCGTGACTGAAGTGGGGGTGGGCGTTGTGCACTGCCGGCGCACCATGGGTGGCCCAACGGGTGTGGGCGATGCCCGTGGCCCCGTCGATGTGTTCGGTGTGCACTTGCTCCAGTAGCTCGGCAACGCGTGCGGTGCTGCGGGCGCGCTGCAAGCCGCCTTGCAGCGCGCCGTGGCGTGTGGCGTCCAGACTGGCGGCATGCACAGCCACGCCGCAGGAGTCATAGCCCCGGTACTCAAGCCGCTGCAGGCCCTGGACGAGGATGGGAACGATGTTGCGCGTAGAGACCGCGCCGACGATGCCGCACATGGTGATGCCTTTGATAGGAAGCGATGCCGCGATGGTAGACACGCAAACAAATAATTTTTAATTGAAATTGACGCCAAATTGAATTTAAATTTCAAATAAAAAATGAGATGAAATTTTTATTCAATTATCATCAATAAATGGAATCAATAACACTCGATGCCATCGATGTGCAACTGCTCAACCTTTTGCAAACAGATGCGGTGCAAAGCAACCAGTCACTCGCAGAGCAGGTGCATGTATCGCCCCCTACCTGCCTGCGCCGCGTCAAGCGCCTGTTGGATGCCGGGTTGATCGAACGGCAAGTGGCCATCCTGCAGCCCGATCGATTGGCCGCAGTACAAGGCCACGGGCTCGCGTGCATTGTCGAGGTGTCTCTGGACCGCCAGGGTGCCGAGCACCTCGCCGCCTTTGAAGCCCGCGCCGTGGCAGACGCTGACGTGCAGCAGTGCTGGCGCGTCTCCCCCGGGCCCGACTTTGTGCTGGTGGTGCATACCCGCGACATGCCGGGCTATCTTGCGTTGTCTCAGCGCCTTCTCACGGGCGATGCCAACGTGCGCAACGTCAAAGCCTTCTTTGCCACGCGCCGCGCAAAATTTGACACAAAAGTGCCTGTAGCGCTTGATACATAAGCGCTACCAGCTATCTTTTTTGATATCTCTGAAAAAAGCGTGAACCGCGTGCGAGACAGACAACGCGCCGTTGTCCTATTGCCCACAACCCATACTGGCATACAGTGAAAGGCACGCGGGCGTAAATACCGCATCTTGCCAACGCGCCCATCCAAGGAGCCTGCTGCATGGAGTTCAAGGACTACTACAAGACGCTGGGGATCAGCCCCACCGCCAACGCCGACGAGATCAAAAAGGCCTACCGCAAGCTGGCGCGCAAATACCACCCCGACGTGAGCAAGGAGCCCGACGCCGTTGCCCGTATGACCGCGCTGAACGAAGCGAATGCGGTGTTGTCAGACCCTGAAAAGCGGGCTGCCTACGACCGCCTGGCGCAGGAGCCCCACGCTCAGCCCGGCCAAGCGTTTCGCCCGCCGCCGCACTGGGATGCAGGATTTGAATTCTCGGACGGGGCAGGCAACCACAACGCCCAGGGCCATGGCGGTGCTCCCGACGACTACAGTGACTTTTTCGAACAACTGTTTGGCCGCGCAGCCAAAGCGCGCGCGGGAGCAGGCCGGGCACGCGGCGGGCCTTCGGCCTTCGACCGCGAGAGCGGCAACGAGGGCGCACAGCCTCACGCCGTGCGCGGCACCGACCACCACGCGCGCATCGAACTCGACCTGACAGACGCCTATCAAGGGGCCGAGCGCACCCTCACACTGCAAAGCGCGCACCAAGGCGATAACGGCTCGCTGGAACGGGACGAGCGCAGCCTGCAGGTCAAAATCCCGCAGGGTGTGCGCGAGGGCCAGCTCATTCGCCTGGCAGGCCAGGGCAGCCCTGGCTGGGGTGGTGCACCGGCAGGTGATTTGTTTCTGGAGGTGCTGTTCAAACCCGACCCACGCTGGCGCGCCGAGGGCCGCGATGTCTATCAACCCTTGATGGTGTCGCCATGGGAAGCCGCCCTGGGCGCCTCGGTCGAGGTGAGCACGCCGGGCGGCGCCGTGATGGAGGTCACCGTTCCCGCGGGCTGGAAAGCCGGCCGCAAGCTGCGCCTGAAAGGCCGGGGCATCCCCGGCAAGCCAGCGGGAGACCTGTATCTGGAACTGCACATCGCCCTGCCACCCGCTGCCGACGACACCAGCCGCGCAGCCTATGCATCACTCGCCCAGGCGTTTGCGCATTTCAATCCGCGCGCCCCACAAGGAGCCCCATCATGAGCGCCCCCCAATCCACACCCGATGCCGGCACGAGCCCGCACCACGCCCACAGCAACCAGAGCGGCGATGGCACCTCCTTCGCCGAGCTGCTGGACGATGACACCGCAGCCCTCACCCTCGACGCCCTGGCCAGCGCCTGCCGCATGGATGCCGACTGGGTCATCACGCGGCTGCACGAAGGTCTATTGCAAACCAGCGTCGACGGCGCCAGCGCCCCTTCCACCTGGCGATTCACCAGCGCCACGGTGGTGCGTGCACGGCGGCTGGCCCACCTGGAGGTCACCTTTGATGCCGACCCCCAGTTGGCCGCGCTCACCGCCGACCTGATCGAAGAGGTGACCGCGCTGCGCCAGCAGTTAAGGCACCTTCAGGCGCGTTAATCCTGGCTGCGGGCACAAGAACCAGCCGCGGGCATGCTCGGCAGGCACCGACGCCCATTCCGCCAAGGTTTACCGCCCAAGCGCAGCCCTGTGCGCAGGGTTCATCCAGCGTATGGGCCCTCCGTGTCCCCGGCAATTTCAGACTGGTGTCTGGTGGCGGCGCACTGTAAGCTCACATTTCTTTACACACAGGCCCAAAAACCGCCACGACAGACGGCCATGCTGCCATCTTCACGCCCATGCCTACACCTCGCCATCAAATGCCCCGACGTGTCTACCCCTTGCGCATTCTGGGCATGGGGTTGGGTGGCATGGTGGTTGGTTTTGTGCTGTGGGAGCGCCAGGCATCGATTTATGCGTGGGCCAATTTGGTGCTGCTCTCGTTTGTGTGGCCGCATGTGGCCTACCTGCGCACGCGCCACAGCGCAGACCCCTACCGCAGCGAGATCAACAACCTGCTCATCGATTCGGCCATGGCCGCTGCGTTTGTGCCGCTCATGCACTTCAATTTGCTCCCCAGCGTGCTGCTGCTCACGCTCACCATGGTGGACAAAATCACCACTGGCATACGCGGGCTGTGGGCCCGCTCCGTGTGGGCGATGCTGGCTGGTGGCGCCCTCAGCGCACTGGTGACGGGCGTTCACTGGGAGCCCGAGACATCCATGCGCGTGCTGATTGCATGCCTGCCCGTCATGATGCTGCACACGCTGTCGGTCAGTGTGGTGAGCTATCAACTGATCCGAAAAACAGCGCGCCAAAACCAGATGCTCGACGAGCTGCGGCGTGTGGACGCACTCACCGGCCTGTTCGGGCGCGGATACTGGCAAGAGCAAGCCGAGGCCGCACTGCGACGCCACCACACCACCGATGAGCCCGCCTGCATGCTGATGCTGGACATTGACCGATTCAAGGAGATCAATGACACCCACGGCCACACCGTGGGCGACGAGGTGATCCGTGCATTGGCCCATGTGGTGCGCGGCAATGTACGGGCGGGCGATTGTGCGGGGCGTTTTGGCGGCGATGAATTTGCCATTGTCCTGCCGGGCATGCACCCCAAGGATGCACTGGCCATTGCGCACCGCATCCGCGAGCAAACCGAAGGGGTGCGCCTGCGCAGCCTGCCTGCGGTGCGCATCACCAGCAGCATCGGCGTAGCGCCTGCAGACCACCGCCACAGCAGCCTGCGGGCGTGGATCGACGCGGCCGACACCGCCCTTTACACCGCTAAAAACGGGGGGCGCAACCAAGTGGCCGGGTGCATGGAGCCAGCCCCGCTGCCAGCGGTTTAGCGGGGCTCGCGGCTAGGCCGTCCCGCACGCGCAGCGGTTCGGTTCGTCAAGCAACGCGGCCGGTCAAGCCTGCGGCATGGGCGCTGCGCCCACAGGCCACTGCACCCGCACGGTACACCCTGCACCAGGCGCAGCGGTGGCCGTGACCGTGCCGCCATGCCGCTCGGCGATGGTGCGGCACAGGGCCAGCCCGGCACCCACGCCTTCAAACTCCGTCTCGCGGTGCAGCCGCTGAAACACACCAAACAACGCGCCCGCGCGCGCCGCATCAAAACCGGCTCCGTTGTCCTGCACGACAAAGGCCACCGCCCCGTCCGGAGCAGCATCAGGCCACACAGCCACACGGGGTTGCGCCACATTGCGCGTGAATTTGACCGCATTGCCCAGCAATTGCACCAGCAGCTCGCGCAACCACAGCGGATCGGCCTGCAACACCGGCAAATCCACCGACACCTGCCAATCGATCGATCGACCCACCTCCGCAGGGACCAACGCCGCGCGCGCCTCGCTGACGGCGTCAATCAAAGCCACGGGTTCGGGCCGCAACGGTGCGCGGGCGGCACGTACGAGGGCCAGCAACCCGTCGAGCATTTGCCCCATGCGCCGCGCCGACTGATCCATGGTGGCCAGAAAACCCAGCGCCTCCTGCACCTCAGGGCCTTGCAGCACCTCGGCAGGCAGGTCGCCCAGCACCTCGCGCACCAGCGTGCCGTACGAAGTGACATGCCGCAGCGGCGCGCGCAGGTCGTGCGACACAGCCCGCAAGAACTCCTCTTGCGCGGCAGCCAGGTCGGCCACCTGCTGCTGGCTGTGTGCCAACGCGGCGCGCAACCCTTCGACGGTCAGCGGAACGTTTTCATCGCTCATGCCAAGCATCCCGATGCTTCAGCCAGGCGTGGCAGAGGCCAGCGGCCGCCGCGCAAAGGCCGCCAAGACACCATGGTGTCGCTGCGCCTGCGCGCGCTGGCGGCGCCCCGCTGGAGCGGGAAGGCGCGAAGCGACTCAGGGGGTGTTTCATTTTTTCGGACGGTCCCAGTTGGCGATGCTGACCTGCTTGCCACGCGCGACGCTGAGCGCGCCCGGTGCCGTGCTTTTGGTGAGGGTGCTGCCGCCCCCCACGGTGCCCCCCGCACCAATGGTGATGGGGGCCACCAGAACGCAGTTGCTGCCCACGTGCACATCGGCCTCGATCACCGTGCGGTGCTTGTGGGCGCCGTCGTAATTGGCCGTGATGCTGCCTGCGCCGTAGTTCACGCGTTCGCCCACCGTGGCGTCGCCCAGATAGGCCAGGTGGTTGGCCTTGGCACCGTCGGCCAGGGTGCTGTTCTTCACTTCCACAAAGTTGCCAATGTGCACCTCGCGGCCCAGTTGGGCGCCGGGGCGCAGACGGGCAAAGGGGCCGATGAGCGCGCCCTCGCCCACTGTGGCGCCAGCCTTTTCGCCGTCGATGTGGGTGTAGGGGTGGATCACCGCGCCCGCCGCGATGCGTGCGTTGGCGATACAGCAGTGGGCGCCGATACTCACGCCCTCGCCCAGCTCCACCCTGCCGGTGAAGACACAGTTCACATCGATCTCCACGTCCTGCCCGCAGACGAGTTCACCGCGCACGCCGGTGCGGGCATCGTCGCGCAGGTCAAAGCGCGCTGGGTCTGCCAGGCGCACGCCCTGCTCCATCAGCGCGCGGGCTTGGGTGCGCTGGTGCGCGCGCTCCAGCTCGGCCAATTGCAGCGGGCTGTTCACGCCCGCCACCTGCAGCGCGTCGGTGATGCGGTGGGCCACCACGGGCACGGCATCCTGCACAGCCATGGCGACGATGTCGGTGAGGTAGTACTCGCCCTGGGCGTTGTCATTGGTCAGCCGCGCCAGCCACCCGCGCAACACACGTGCGGGCACGGCCATGATGCCGCTGTAGACCTCGGTGATGGCGCGCTGGGCGTCGGTCGCGTCCTTGTGTTCGACGATGCCTTGCACGGCGCCGTCGGCGTTGCGCACGATGCGGCCATAACCCGTGGGGTCGGGCAAGGTCACCGTCAGCAGGGCCAGCTTGCCACCTGCGCTGGCGTCCACCAGCGCACGCAACGTGCCGGGCTCGGTCAGTGGCACATCGCCCGACAACACCACCACCGTGCCGTCGTCGCGCAGATGCGGCATGGCCTGCAACACGGCATGCCCCGTGCCCAGTTGAGGCTCCTGGCGCACAAATTTCAGGTCAAAAGTGCCTCTAGCGCTTGCTGCACCAGCGGTAGCAGCTTCTACTTCGATAGCACCGTGACCGGTGATAACGATGGCGCTGCGCGCGTGCAAATGCGCGGCCTGGTCGAGCACATGGTGCAGCAGCGGGCGCCCGCCCAGGCGCTGCAACACTTTGGGGAGGCGGCTTTTCATGCGCGTGCCCTTGCCGGCCGCCATGATGAGAATGTCGAGTGGGGTCATGAAAAAGAAGGTGGGGTTGCGCTGCAAAAGCCCGGCGCGCAGGCATGGCGTGGATTATCGGCTGCGGCCAACACGGCACAAGTCACCCTTCAAACCCTCGCCGCTCGCCAGTCCCCGACAAGCGCCGCAGGCCAATGGGGCCGGATGAGCGGCATGCCTTCGCTTCACCCTCATCCGTTGGGGTTGAGCCTGTCGAAGCCAGGGCGCCGCTCGCAAACAACCTTTCGACACGCTCAGGGCGAAAGGGGTGGGTCTGAGGCATGTCGCTCATCCGGCAGTTGGGCCCCCCCATTTCTGCCGCTGCATCCCCTCTACAGCAGCGGCATCAGCCGGGGCGGCGTGTCGTAGTACTCGGCGATGCGGGCCAGCGCGCGGGTGTTGAGCAGGCGCAGCCGCCCGTTTTTCAGCTCATGCAAGCCGAGCAGCGACAGGCGCCGCAGCGTCTTGTTGGTGTGCACCAGCGACAACCCCAGCGCATCAGCGATGTGCTGCTGGTTGAGCGGAAAAGCCACCGTGCCATCCTCCACCAGCCCAATGCGGTCGAGCCGCCGGTACAGGTGCATGAGCAGCATGGCCACGCGCTCGGTGGCGTTGCGGCGGCCGGCGGTGAGCAGGTTATCGTCCACATGCCCCTCTTCGTGCGCCGACAGCCACGTGATGTCGTAACCCAGGCGCGGGTGCTCTCGAAACAGCGCCCACAGGCTGTCGTTCTGGAACACACACAGCGAGCAATCTGTCAGCGCCTCGATGCCATGGGTGGAGACATCGCCAAACTCCTGCTGCAGCCCCACCAGATCGCCAGGCAGCAAAAAGTTGAGAATCTGGCGTCGCCCGTCGCTCATCGTCTTGTAGCGAAACGCCCAGCCCGAATACAGCGTGAACAGCTTCGCATTGATCTGGTTCTCTCGAACCAACGCGCCGCCGGCCTCCACCGCCAGGCTGTCGATGCGAAAACCTTCAATGAAGTCGAGCACCTCGGGTTTTACCGTGGTGAATGCCCCCGTCTTTCGCAATCTGCAGTTGTGGCAGCTCGGGGGGCAGACATTGGCGGGCAAGGTGACATTCATGGTGGCGCAATTCTAGGGACGGAAAGCGCCCGTTCACACCGGGCAAGCCCACCAAAATTTGAAGGGTGGCGCGGCAGTTACATGTATGTCTTTTGACATTGCGCAACCACCCTG
>RCMZ01000094.1_pt1 | contig 67031 bp, 49 predicted proteins | sample 2041141 | NCBI WGS metagenome assembly RCMZ01 (sample SAMN09708263, study PRJNA481090) | Wastewater metagenome, whole genome shotgun sequencing project. | biome: sewage; isolation source: Davis station wastewater (DW) | place: Antarctica: Davis Station | collected 2010-03-01 | reverse complement strand
CCGGGCCTGTTTTTGTGCGAGGCGGCGTTACTCGTCGCTTATTTGGAACAACCAAATCACGCTCCTCGCGCCTTGCCTCGCGCAAAAACAGGCTCCGGCGCGGCCGCGAATGAAGCTGCAACAGACCCAGGCGCGGGAGGATAACCCAGCGCCTGGCAGGCAATTGCTGATTCGGTCACGCTTTTGCGGGCGGGTTGAACGTGCGTGCCAGTTGGCGGCGGAGAGGTCAGGCAGGCCTTATAGGCGAGTCGGAGGGGGCAGGACCGGCGTTGGACGTTCGAGCGCGGGCGGCTAGTTGATGGGTATCGCTGTGCTCAACCCATCCTACGGTCAGGGTGCAGTTGTCGCGGCTCAGTGCCCAACATGCTCCATTGCCCAGACGGCGGCTTCGACCCGTGAACGCAGGCCGAGTTTGTGCAGCAGGTTTTTTACGTGAACTTTGACCGTGCCTTCGGTGATGCCCAGCTTGCGGCCGATCATTTTGTTGCTGTTGCCGCCGGCAATCATCTTCAGCACCTGACGCTCGCGTTCGGTAAGTTCCACCTGCGGTGCGCCTTGCGGTTCACGCAGGGCCTGGGCCAGGACGCGGGTCAGGGTTGGGCTGATCACCAGTTCACCCTGCAGGGCCTCGCGCACTTGCTGGATGAGTTTTTCCGGCTCCATGTCCTTGAGCAGATAGCCGTCGGCGCCAAAGCGCAGGGCGTCGCGCACGTCCTTTTCCGCATCGGAGACGGTGAACAGCAAAATCTTGCCGGCGTAGCCGACCTGGCGCAGGCGCTTGAGGGTTTCCACCCCGTTCATCTGCGGCATGTTGTTGTCCAGCAGGATCAGCTGCGGTTGCAGGCTGTCGATCAGGCTCAGGGCTTCTTCGCCGTTGTTGGCTTCGCCGACGATCAGGAAGTCGTCCTCCAGCTCCAGCAGCTGACGGATGCCGCGGCGCATCATCGGGTGGTCGTCGACCAGCAGGATGCGGGCGCGCGTCGGGGTGTCGGCGGATGGCGTGTTCATGCGGGTGATTCCTCTGCATGGCGACCGAGAAATCCGGGCTGGAAACTCAGGTGGATACGGGTGCCGTTAGGCGTGTTGCGACTCACATCGAGCTGGCCGTTCAGACTACGGGTGCGTTCCTGCATGATGGTCAGGCCGTGATGCTGGCGCGGGTCGGGGCTGGCACCGATACCGCAGCCGTCGTCTTCGATCACCAGCTCGATGCGCTCGCCCTGCTGGCCCAGGTGCACTTTGACGTGTTTGGCCTGGGCATGGCGGGCGCAGTTGGACAGCGCCTCGCGGGCGATCTGCAGCAGGTGAATCTGTTCGCTGGCGTCGAGGGTGAAGGCCAGCGGTTCGACCTGCAGCAGCACCTCGAAGGCGCCGCGTTCGGCAAATTCGCGCACCGTGTCATCCAGGGCCTGATCCAGGCCGCTGCCATGGATCTGCAGGCGGAAGGTGGTCAGCAGTTCGCGCAGCTGGCGGTAGGCATTGTTGATGCCTTCGCGGATTTCCTCGCTGACACTGAACAGCATCTCGGCGCTTTCGCCACGGCGCATCAGGGTTTGCAGGCGGCTGACCTGCAGCTTCATGTAGGACAGCGCCTGGGCCAGGGAATCATGCAGCTCGCGGGCAATGATGGTGCGCTCATCCAGCAGCAGCAGACGATGGTCCTGCTCGCGTTGCCGCTCCAGCGACAGCGCCGTGCCGACCAGGTCGGCGAGGGCCTGGATCAGCTCATTTTCCCAGCTCTGTGGGCGGTGGCCGTCGACGAAGTTGGCGCTCAGTTCGCCGAGGTTGTTGCCCTGGTTGCTGATCGGGTAGATCTGCAGGTTGGGCTTGTGCTGACGTTCGCAGCTGGCGCAATTGTTCCGTGAGCAGATTTCCCGCGATTCGCTGCCGTGCAGGGCAATCAGTTGTTCCGCCGGTTTATGCGGGTTGCCGTGCAGGCACAGGGTCAGGCGCAGGCCGGGGATCAGGGCCTGGAAGTTGTCGATCAGCAGGTCCAGCTGTTCGGCGCTGGTCAGGTGGCTGGCCAGCTGGCGGCTGCTGAAAAACAGCAGCTGCAGGGCGCCATTGGCCTGGTTGAGGGTGGCGGTTTTCTGCTCGACACGGCTTTCCAGGGTGCGGTGCGACTCTTCGATGGCATCGGCCATGGCGTTGAAACTCAGGGCCATCTGCCCCAACTCGTCTTCCGACTGGAACTCCACCCGTGCCGAGTGATCGCCATCGCGAAAGCGTTCGGCGGCGCTCATCAGGTATTGCAGCGGGGTGATGACGTTGGTTTGCAGCTCGTACATGCCGATCAGCAGGATCAGCACGGTAATAAACAATGACGCGCCCTGGATGTTCTGCTGCCAGCTCTGCTTGCGTTCGCTCTTTTGCTGCAGCAACAGCACGAAGTGGTTGAGTTGCTCGACGAAACCGTCGGCTTGGTCGAGGAAGTGCCGGCGATCATCACTGGCCAGGGCCGGGCGCAGGTTGTTGCGCCAGTTGCTTTGTAGCTGCAGGTAGGCGCTTTGCAGCGGTGCTTGTGGGTCGCTTTCCAGCACCTTGTGCAGGTCGGCGCTGTCCAGGCGTTGTTCGAAGCTGGCCACCAGGGTGTCGATCTGCTCGCGCGGCGCCTGGGCTTCGAGCTTCCAGCTCAGTTGATAGGTGGCCATGCGCAAGGAGCCGGCGGTGTTGATGGCGGCGGCATCGTCCTGGCTGAGCCAGGCAATCACGCCGGCACTGAGGGCGCTGGCCAGGGCGAGGACGGCAATCAGCAGCACGGCAAAGCCGGCACGGGCCGGTAATGAGCTGCGCATCCACTTCAACATGGCACTACTACCTCCAAAGAACCTGAACCACCCATAAGGCCGTCGTTGTGCCCCACCTGAGTGGCTAAGAGCCTGTTATTTATAGACTTCTTGCTGATTTTAGACGCTATCACTTAAGAGGTAGAGGGGCGCAGGGTAGGGGTTCGGCCCAGTGCCGCGACTTGACCCAGGTCAATTCCCAGCCACAGTTGACTACCTAGTGTGCACGCATGGTAACCGCTTTAGGAGTCCGTCATGGCGAGTGTGAAGGTTCAACAAGGCTTGGTGTTGGGGATGAGTACCCTGGCATTCACAGTCTGTTTCATGGTCTGGATGATGTTCGCCGTCCTCGGTGTGCCGGTTAAGGAACTGCTGCAGCTGAACGAAACCCAGTTCGGCTTGCTGGCGGCGACCCCGGTGTTGACCGGCTCGCTGGTCCGCCTGCCGTTGGGCCTGCTGACCGACAAGTTCGGTGGGCGCATCGTCTTCTTCATTCTGATGCTGGTGTGCGTGCTGCCGATCTACATGATCAGCCTGGCCACCGAGTACTGGCACTTCCTGGTTCTCGGCCTGTTTGTCGGCCTGGCCGGCGGCTCGTTCTCGGTGGGCATCGCCTACGTCGCCAAGTGGTTTGATAAGTCCACCCAGGGCACGGCCATGGGCATCTTCGGTGCCGGTAACGCCGGTGCTGCGGTGACCAAGTTTGTCGCCCCGGCGATCATCGCCGCCGCCAGCTGGCAGATGGTGCCGAAGGTGTTCTCGGCCGTGATGTTTATCACCGCGCTGCTGTTCTGGTTTCTCACCTACGAGAACAAGGCACACCGGGTGCCCAGTTCGGTGTCGCTGAAAGAGCAGCTGCTGACCCTCAAAGACCCGAAAGTGTGGCGCTACTGCCAGTACTACTCGATCGTCTTCGGCGGCTATGTGGCCCTGGCGCTGTGGATGACCAAGTACTACGTGCAGGAATACGGCTTCAACCTGCAAAGCGCGGCGCTGCTGGCGGCCTGCTTCTCCCTGCCGGGCGGTGTGCTGCGTGCCATCGGCGGCTGGATGTCGGACAAGTGGGGCGCCCATAGCGTGACCTGGTGGGTGATGTGGGTGAGCTGGATCTGCCTGTTCCTGCTGTCCTATCCGCCGACCGATCTGGTGATCCAGACCGTCAACGGCCCGCAGAGCTTCCACATCGGCCTCAGCCCTGTGCTGTTCACCGTGTTGCTGTTTGTCATGGGCATCGCCTTCGCCTTCGGCAAAGCCTCGGTGTTCAAGTACATCTCCAACGACTACCCGCAAAACATGGGCGCCATCTCCGGCATCGTCGGCCTGGCCGGCGGCCTGGGTGGTTTCGTCCTGCCGATCATGTTCGGCGCCCTGGTGGACCTCACCGGCGTGCGCTCGTCCTGCTTCATGTTGATGTACGGGGTGGTCTGGGTCTCGCTGATCTGGATGTACCTCAGCGAAGTGCGCAAAACCCCAATGATGGGTAGTGGGGCAAACAGCCCACTGCCTGGCGACGCCTGATTCGTTCTAGGAGAAAGACCATGTCAGCCACAAAAAATGCGGTGACGGGCGCAGTGCCCAAACAGGGGCCGGTGATTACCGACTGGCGCCCGGAGGACAGTCACTTCTGGGCTGCCGGCGGCAAGGCGATTGCCACCCGCAACCTGTGGATCTCGATCCCGGCGCTGCTGCTGGCGTTCGCGGTATGGATGGTGTGGAGCACGGTGATCGTCCGTCTCAACAGCATCGGCTTCACCTTCAGCACTGACCAGCTGTTCTGGCTGGCGGCCTTGCCGGGCCTGTCCGGTGCCACCTTGCGGATTTTCTATTCGTTTATGGTGCCGATCTTCGGCGGCCGCCGCTGGACGGCCCTGAGCACCGCGTCCTTGCTGGCGCCGGCGCTGTGGATGGGGTTTGCCGTGCAGGATCCAAGCACCTCCTACAACGTGTTTGTGCTGATCGCCCTGTTGTGCGGTTTCGGTGGCGGCAACTTCGCCTCGAGCATGTCCAATATCAGCTTCTTCTACCCCAAGGCCCAGCAGGGCACTGCACTGGGGATGAACGCGGGCCTGGGTAACCTCGGTGTGTCGGTGATGCAGTTCGGCGTACCGCTGGTGATCTCCCTCGGCATCTTCGGTGCCTTGGGTGGTGCCCCGCAGAACCTGCCAGACGGCAGCCAGCTGTGGTTGCAGAACGCCGGCTTTATCTGGGTGCCATTTATCCTCGCGGTGACCATTGCTGCCTGGTTCGGCATGAATGATCTGTCCAGCGCCAAGGCCTCGTTCAGCGAGCAGGCGGTGATCTTCAAGCGCAAGCACAACTGGTTGATGTGCTGGTTGTACCTGGCCACCTTCGGTTCGTTTATCGGTTTTGCGGCCGGCTTCCCGATGCTGATCAAGACCCAGTTCCCTGGCGTTGATCCGCTCAAGTTCGCCTTCCTCGGCCCCCTGGTGGGTGCGTTGATTCGCCCGGTCGGCGGCTGGCTGGCGGACAAGATGGGCGGCGCCCGCGTCACCCTGTGGAACTTCGTGGTGATGATCGCCGCGGTGTTCGGCGTCCTGCACTTCCTGCCGCAGGCCGGCAGTGAAGGTAACTTCTACGGCTTCCTGGCCATGTTCATGTTGCTGTTCGTCACCACCGGTGTGGGCAACGGTTCGACCTTCCGCATGATCCCGGTGATCTTCCGCACCCTGCACGAGCGCCTCAGCGCTGGCAAGAGCAAGGACGTGCAGGAGCAGGCCGGCAAGAACGCCGGTAAGGAAGCCGCTGCCGTACTGGGCTTTAGCTCGGCGATGGCGGCCTACGGCGCCTTCTTTATCCCTAAATCCTTTGGCTCCTCGATGGCCCTGACCGGCGGCCCGCAAATGGCCCTGTATGTGTTTGTCGGCTTCTACGTCAGCTGCATTTTGCTGACCTGGTGGAGCTACGCGAGGAAAGGCGCAGAGATGCCTTGTTAACAACCTGGGTCAACGCCTGAACCGTTATTGACTGTGCCGGTGGCGGCTATTTCGCCGCCGGCCTGAGAGGAAAGAAAATGAGCCACTTACTCGACCAACTGCGTTTCTTCAATCGCAAGCAGGGTGAATTTGCCGACGGCCACGGCGAGACTCGTCAAGAGTCCCGCGACTGGGAAAACGTCTATCGCGCCCGCTGGCAGTACGACAAGATCGTGCGCTCCACCCACGGGGTGAACTGCACCGGTTCCTGCTCGTGGAAGATCTACGTGAAGAACGGCCTGATCACCTGGGAAACCCAGCAGACCGACTACCCGCGTACCCGCAACGACCTGCCTAACCACGAACCGCGCGGCTGTCCCCGTGGTGCCAGCTACAGCTGGTACATCTACAGCGCCAATCGGTTGAAGTACCCGAAAATCCGCAAGCCGCTGCTCAAGTTGTGGCGTGAAGCGCGCCTGACCATGGCGCCGGTAGAGGCCTGGGCCAGCATCGTCTCCGACCCGGTCAAGGCTGAGTCGTACAAGAGCAAGCGCGGCATGGGTGGCTTTATTCGTTCCAGCTGGGACGAAGCCAATGAAATCATCGCCGCGGCCAACGTCTACACCGTCAAGCAGCACGGCCCGGACCGCGTGGTCGGCTTCTCGCCGATCCCGGCGATGTCGATGGTCAGCTATGCCGCGGGTTCGCGTTACCTGTCGCTGATCGGCGGCGTGTGCCTGAGCTTCTACGACTGGTACTGCGACTTGCCGCCAGCCTCGCCACAAGTCTGGGGCGAGCAGACCGACGTGCCGGAATCGGCCGACTGGTACAACTCCAACTACATCATCGCCTGGGGCTCCAACGTGCCGCAGACGCGCACGCCAGACGCGCACTTCTTCACCGAAGTGCGTTACAAGGGCACCAAGACCGTCTCCATCACCCCGGACTACTCCGAGGTGGCCAAGCTTACCGACCTCTGGCTGAACCCCAAGCAGGGCACCGATGCGGCGCTGGCGCAGGCGTTCAACCACGTTATTTTCAAAGAGTTCCACCTCGACAAGCCGAGCGCCTACTTCAAGGATTACGCCAAGCGCTACACCGACTTGCCGGTGCTGGTGCTGCTCAAGGATCACGCTGAGGGTAGCTACCAGCCGGATCGCTTCCTGCGTGCCTCCGACCTTGCCGACAACCTCGGTCAAGAGAACAACCCCGAGTGGAAAACCATCGCCCTGGACGCCAACAGCAATGAGCTGGTGTCGCCGCTGGGTTCGATCGGCTACCGCTGGGGCCAGAAGGGCAAGTGGAACATCCAGGCCCTGGAAGGCGGCGAGGGCCGCGAGATCGACCTGCAACTGAGCCTGATCGGCGAAGGCGTGGCCGAAGTGGCGTTCCCGTATTTCGGCGGCCAGACCCACGAGCACTTCCAACACGTGGCCGGCGAAGCCGTGCAACTGCGTCGCGTACCGGTGCGCACCATCACCCTGGCCGACGGTAGCCAGGCGAAAGTCGCCACCGTGTTCGACCTCTCGGCCGCCAACCTGGCCATCGACCGTGGCCTGGGTGGCGCTAACGTCGCCAAGGATTACAACGATGCCAGCGTACCGGGCACCCCAGCCTGGCAGGAACTGATCACCGGCGTTAGCCGTGAGAAGGCGATCCAGATCGCCCGTGAGTTCGCTGACAACGCCGACAAGACCAAGGGTCGTTCCATGATCATCGTCGGTGCGGCGATGAACCACTGGTACCACATGGACATGAACTACCGCGGCCTGATCAACATGCTGATGTTGTGTGGTTGCGTAGGCCAGACCGGCGGTGGCTGGGCTCACTACGTGGGGCAGGAAAAGCTGCGTCCGCAGTGCGGTTGGTTGCCATTGGCCTTCGGCCTGGACTGGAGCCCGGCACCACGGCAGATGAACGGCACCAGCTTCTTCTACAACCACAGTTCGCAGTGGCGCCACGAGAAGATGAGCATGCACGAAGTGCTCTCGCCGCTGGCCGACAAGTCACAGTTCCCCGAGCACGCCCTGGACTACAACATCCGCGCCGAACGTGGCGGCTGGTTGCCAAGCGCGCCACAGCTCAATCGCAACCCGTTGCAGATCACCCGCGACGCCGCAGCGGCCGGCATGTCGCCGGTGGATTACGTGACCAAGTCGTTGCAGGACGGTTCGCTGCGCTTCTCCTGTGAGCAGCCGGATCACCCGAACAACTTCCCACGCAACATGTTTATCTGGCGTTCCAACCTGCTGGGCAGCTCGGGCAAAGGCCATGAGTACATGCTCAAGTACCTGTTGGGCACCAAGAACGGCGTGATGAACGAAGACCTCGGCAAGCGTGGCGGCTTCAAGCCCAACGATGTCGAGTGGGTGGACGAAGGCGCGATCGGCAAGCTCGATCTGGTCACCACCCTGGACTTCCGCATGTCCTCCACCTGCGTCTACTCGGACATCGTGTTGCCGACGGCAACCTGGTACGAGAAAGACGACATGAACACCTCGGACATGCACCCGTTCATTCACCCGCTGTCGGCGGCCATTGATCCGGCCTGGGAATCGCGTTCCGACTGGGAAATCTACAAGGGCATCGCCAAGCGCTTCTCGGAAATGTCGGTCGGTCACCTCGGCGTCGAGCAGGATTTGGTCACCACCCCGTTGCTGCACGACAGCCCGGGCGAACTGGCCCAGCCGTTTGGTGGCATCGATTGGAAAACCGCAGGCGAAGCGCCGATTCCGGGCAAGAACTGCCCGAACATGCGCGTCGTCGAGCGTGACTACCCGAACGTGTACAAGAAGTTCAGTTCCCTCGGCCCATTGCTGGACAAGAACGGCAACGGCGGCAAGGGCATCAACTGGAACACCCAGCACGAGGTCGACTTCCTCGGCGAGCTGAACCACAAGGTCCGCGACGAAGGCGTGAGCAAGGGCCGTCCACACATCGACACGGCCATCGACGCGGCGGAAGTGATTCTGTCCCTGGCCCCGGAAACCAACGGTCACGTGGCGGTCAAGGCGTGGGCGGCACTCTCCGAGTTCACCGGCCTCGATCACAGCCACCTGGCGCTGCCGAAAGAGCACGAAGCGATTCGCTTCCGCGACATCCAGGCACAGCCGCGCAAGATCATCTCCAGCCCGACCTGGTCCGGCCTGGAAGACGAGCACGTGAGCTACAACGCCGGCTACACCAACGTTCACGAGTACATCCCGTGGCGCACCATCACCGGCCGCCAGCAGTTCTATCAGGATCACCCGTGGATGCAGGCGTTTGGCGAGCAGCTGATGAGCTACCGGCCACCGATCAACACCCGCACCATCGACTACGTGAAGGGCAAACGCAGCAACGGCAATACCGAGATCGTTCTGAACTGGATCACCCCGCACCAGAAGTGGGGCATCCACAGCACCTACAGCGACAACCTGATCATGCTCACCCTGAGCCGTGGCGGGCCGATCATCTGGCTCTCGGAAACCGACGCCAAGCGTGCCGGTATCGAGGACAACGACTGGGTCGAATGCTTCAACGCCAACGGTGCACTGACCGCCCGTGCGGTGGTCAGCCAGCGGGTGAAAGACGGCATGGTGATGATGTATCACGCCCAGGAACGGATCGTGAACGTTCCTGGCAGTGAAACCACCAAGACCCGCGGCGGCCACCACAACTCGGTGACCCGTGTGGTGCTTAAACCCACCCACATGATCGGCGGCTACGCGCAGCAGGCTTATGGCTTCAACTACTACGGCACCGTGGGCTGCAACCGCGATGAGTTTGTGGTGGTGCGCAAGATGGCCAAGGTCGACTGGCTCGACGGCACCGATGTTGGCGGCCTGGGCGGCGACGCTCTGCCACAACCCCTGCCAAAAGACCTCTGAGGAGAGCTGACATGAAAATTCGTTCACAAGTCGGCATGGTCCTGAACCTCGACAAATGCATCGGTTGCCACACCTGTTCGATCACCTGCAAAAACGTCTGGACCAGCCGTGAAGGCATGGAATACGCCTGGTTCAACAACGTTGAAACCAAGCCCGGTATTGGTTACCCGAAAGAGTGGGAAAACCAGGACAAGTGGAAGGGCGGCTGGGTGCGCAACAAGGATGGCTCGATCAACCCACGGATTGGCGGCAAGTTCCGCGTGCTGGCGAACATCTTCGCCAACCCGGATCTACCGACCATCGACGACTACTACGAGCCGTTCGACTTCGACTACCAGCACCTGCACACCGCACCGCTGGGTGAGCACCAGCCGACCGCACGGCCGCGTTCGGTGATCACCGGCAAGCGCATGCAGAAGATCGAGTGGGGCCCGAACTGGGAAGAAATTCTCGGCACCGAGTTCGCCAAGCGCCGTAAGGACAAGAACTTCGACCAGATCCAGGCCGACATTTATGGCGAGTATGAAAATACTTTCATGATGTACCTGCCGCGTCTGTGCGAGCACTGCCTGAACCCGGCGTGCGCGGCCTCCTGCCCGAGCGGCGCGATCTACAAGCGTGAAGAAGACGGCATCGTCCTCATCGACCAGGAGAAGTGCCGCGGCTGGCGGATGTGCATCAGCGGCTGCCCGTACAAGAAAATCTACTTCAACTGGAAGAGCGGTAAATCCGAGAAGTGCATCTTCTGCTACCCACGCATCGAAGCCGGCATGCCGACCGTCTGCTCGGAAACCTGCGTAGGCCGCATCCGCTACCTCGGCGTGCTGCTGTACGACGCCGACCGCATCCACGAAGTGGCCAGCACGCCGAACGAGCAGGACCTGTATCAGAAGCAGCTGGATATTTTCATGGACCCCCATGATCCAGCCGTGATCAAGCAGGCTTTGGCCGATGGTGTACCGCAGTCGGTGATCAACGCCGCCCAGCGTTCGCCGGTGTACATGATGGCCGTGGACTGGAAGCTGGCCCTGCCGCTGCACCCGGAATACCGCACGCTGCCGATGGTTTGGTACGTGCCGCCACTGTCGCCGATCCAGAACGCCGCCACCGCTGGCACCGTGGGCATGAACGGGGTGATCCCGGATGTCGACAGCCTGCGCATTCCGCTGCGTTACCTGGCCAACCTGCTGACCGCAGGCGATGTGGCGCCGGTGAAACTGGCCCTCAAGCGTCTGCTGGCCATGCGTGCCTACAAGCGTGCCGAGCAAGTCGACGGCGTACAGGACCTCAAGGTGCTGGAAGACGTGGGTCTGTCCGTGGCCCAGGTCGAGGACATGTACCGCTACCTGGCGATTGCCAACTACGAAGACCGTTTCGTGGTGCCCAGCGCGCACCGTGAAGACGCCATGAGCGATGCCTTTGCCGAGCGTTCGGGCTGTGGCTTCAGCTTTGGCAGCGGTTGCAGTGGCAGCTCGGACACCAACATGTTCGGCGGCAAGAAGGCCAACAAGCGCGACATCCTGAAAACCGTACAGTTGTGGGAGGACTGAGCATGCAAATTCTCAAGGTGATTTCCCTGCTACTCGACTACCCCACCGAGCAATTGCTGGCGGGGCGTGACGAACTGGATCAGGCCATTTCTGCCAGCCGTGAAATCAGCCCGGAGCAGCGCAATGCGCTGCACGAGCTGCTCGAACTGATCTGCGAAAACGACCTGATGGACGGCCAGGAGCACTACGGTGCCCTGTTCGGCCGCGGTCGCGCGCTGTCGCTGTTGCTGTTCGAACACGTGCACGGTGAGTCCCGCGATCGCGGTCAGGCCATGGTCGACATGATGGCCCAGTACGAAGAGGCCGGTTTTGCCATCGGCGTCAAAGAGCTGCCGGACTACATCCCGCTGTACCTGGAGTTCCTCTCCACCCGCGAAGACCTGGAGGCCCGCGAGGGCCTGGCCGATGTCTCCCATCTGCTGGCATTGCTGGCGACGCGCCTGGACGAGCGTGAAAGCGCCTATGCCGGTTGCTTCCGTGCCTTGTTGCAGATCGCCGGGGTTGAGCCGCAGGAGGCCATGGCCGAAGTGCGTGAGCAGGTCGCCGCGGAAGTCCGTGACGACTCGCTCGAAGCCCTGGACAAAATCTGGGAGGAGGAGGCCGTGGACTTCCTCAATGCCGAGCAGCAGGAGCGTTGCCCGAGCATGGCCAGCGCACCGGGCAAGGCCCGCGAAGAGTCACCGATCCCGCTGCACTGGGTCGATTTCAAACAGGATGGGTTGGCCACTGAACTGACCCAGGAGGCACGTCATGTCTAGCTTCAACTTAATGATGTTCGGGGTTTATCCCTATATCGCGCTGGCCATCTGCCTGATCGGCAGCTGGGCGCGCTTTGATCTGTCGCAGTACTCCTGGAAGGCCGGTTCCAGCCAGGTGTTCAACCGCAATGCGGCCGAGCAGCGCTACATGCGCATCGCCAGCAACCTGTTCCACGTCGGCGTGCTGTTCGTGCTGGCCGGGCACTTTGTCGGCCTGCTGATGCCTGCGTCGCTTTACCACCATGTCATCAGCACTGAGAACAAGCAGTTGCTGGCCATGGTCTCCGGCGGCTTCTTCGGCGTGCTGTGCCTGATCGGCTTGCTGATGCTGGTTAAGCGCCGGCTGACCGATGACCGCGTGCGGGCCTCGTCCAGCACCTCGGACATCCTGATCCTGCTGGTGTTGCTGGCGCAGCTGGTGCTCGGCCTGCTGACCATCGTCGCCTCGACCCAACACATGGACGGTTCGGTGATGGTGCTGCTGGCCAACTGGGCGCAATACACCGTGACCCTGCAGCCGGTGCTCGCCGCTGAAGCCATTGCCTCGGTGGGCCTGGTGTACAAGCTGCACGTGTTCCTCGGCCTGACCCTGTTTGTGCTGTTCCCTTTCACCCGCCTGGTGCACATCGTCAGTGCTCCGGTGTGGTACCTGGGTCGGCGCTACCAGATCGTGCGGCAGAAGGGCTAAACCGCCCGGGGCTGCTGCGTTGAATCGCCAGCCCCGGAATCAGGTCCTTCGGGACCTGAAAATACAAGCTATTGGAGGTTGTCATGGCATGTGGATGTGGTGGTACTAACGGTGGCTCGGGTGGTTGCGGTGGCGACAAGCCGCTGGCCAATCCGTTGCTGGAAACCGAGCTGGCCCATGAGTTGCCGCAGGCTGCGGCCAGTGCGGTGGTCGAGTTCGACCCGGCGCCTGCTGCGCCCGGAGCCGATGCCGAACCGTTGCTGATTGCCAGCAGCGAGCAGGATTGGCCGCGGATTCGCGTCAATGGCGTGCTGATCGAGCCCGAGGCCATGGCCCTGGAGCTGCAATATCACCCGGCCGCCGAGCAGAGCGAGGCAATGTTCCTCGCGGCCCAGGCCCTAGTGATCCGTGAGCTGTTGCAGCAACGCTGCAGCGAGCTGAGTGTCCAGGTCGAAGCCGGGATTGGCGAGAGCCAGGAAGAGGCCGCGATTCGCAGCCTGATCGAGCTGGAAGTGCCGGTGCCGGAAGCCGACGAGAGTGTCTGCGAGCACTTCTACGCCAGCAACCTGCCGCGTTTTGTCAGCGCACCGCTGTTGGCCGCCCGGCATATCCTGCTGGAGTGCGCGCCGGACGATATCGAGGCGCGGATCAGCAAGCGCGAACAGGCCGACGCCTTGCTGGTGCAATTGCAGGCTGACCCCCAGCGCTTCACCGAGTTGGCCCTGGCCCATTCGGCCTGCCCGTCGAAAGAGCAGGGCGGCGCGCTCGGTCAGTTGAGCAAAGGCCAGACCGTACCGGAGTTCGAGCGTCAGTTGTTCCGTCAGCCCCAGGGCCTGGTCAGCCAGCCGCTGGAAAGCCGTTATGGTTTCCACGTGGTGTACGTCGATCAGCGTATCGAAGGCTTGCAACTGCCTTATGAGGCGGTGGCCCAGGATATTCGTCGCGAGCTGTATCAGCGGGTTTGGCAAAAATCCGTGGCGCAGTATTTGCAAACCCTGGTCGGCGCTGCCGATATCCAAGGCATTCAGTTGGCGGGGGCAGACTCCCCGTTGTTGCAGTAAACCGCTGGAGTAATGCGGATGGGCAGCTTGTTGCAGGACAGCTTTGGCCGGGAGATCGACTACGTACGCATGTCGGTCACGGATAGATGCGACTTCCGCTGCGTGTATTGCATGGCCGAGGACATGACCTTTCTGCCGCGCCAGCAGGTGCTGGGGCTGGAAGAGCTGTATCTGCTGGCCGAGCAGTTTGTTGAACTGGGGGTGAAGAAGATTCGCCTCACTGGTGGTGAGCCACTGGTGCGCAACGGCATCGTCGGGCTGTGCGAGCGTATCGCCAGCCTGCCGGGCCTGCGCGAACTGGTGCTGACCACAAATGGGTCACAGCTGCAGCGTTATGCCCAGGGATTGCGCACGGCAGGGGTCAAACGCCTGAACGTCAGCCTGGATAGCCTGGACGCGGAAAAATTCCACGCCATCACCCGCACCGGCGAACTCGATCAGGTGCTGGCCGGCATCGCCGCCGCGCAGGACGCGGGCTTTAAGCACATCAAACTGAACGTGGTGGTGATGAAAGGCCGCAACGACAGCGAAGTACCGGCCCTGGTCGACTACGCCGTGGCCAACCAGCTGGACATCAGTTTTATCGAAGAAATGCCGCTCGGCACCATTAGCGAGCACAGCCGCGCCGAGGCGTTCTGTTCCAGTGCCGAGGTGCGTGCCCTGATCGAGCAGCGCTACGACCTGGTCGAATCCGCCGAATCGACCCAGGGACCGTCCCGTTACTGGCGCATTCCTGGCGTGGACAACACCCGTATCGGCTTTATCTCACCGCACAGTCACAACTTTTGCGGCAGCTGCAACCGCGTACGCCTGACCGCCGAAGGCCGCCTGTTGCTGTGCCTGGGCAACGAACACGGCCTGGATCTGAAGGCCATCCTGCGCCGCTACCCCGGCGAACCGGCGCGTATCCGCGACGCCCTGCTGGGCGCCATCGCCCGCAAACCCTGGGGCCACGACTTCCGCCTGAACGACGACGTGCAGGTGCTGCGCTTTATGAATATGACCGGCGGCTAACCCCTCAATCCTCCCTTTTGGCCGCTGTTGCGGCCATTTTTTTGGCTATGTACTCGGCTCAGCCTTCGGGCCAGCCTACGGCTGTTACTCCGCTTCGACCTTCTGACGGGACTGGGGAGCCGAGGCGCCTGCAAATCCGTGGGAGCGGTCTTGACCGCGAAGCTTTTAGCAGCGCCAGCAGCAGGTAGGTTGGGTTGAGTCGCAACGCGGCGAAGCCCAACGAACCGGCCCCGGCCTGTTGGGCTTCGCTACGCTCAACGCCAACCTACAACGAAACCCAGTTCGTCGCTGAGCGTAGGGCCGGCAGGTCTGGTTGGATCAGTTGGTTGGCGCGCGCTCTGTGCAGGTCGCCGAGCCGTTCGACCCTTGCTGCAGGCGCCGATTCAGCTACGGACTCTGCCGGTGCTGGGTGGGATCAAGTACTTGCGTGAATCCGCGGGTCTTTTACTCCGCAGTGTGGCCCTCACCACCCCCAGAACTGCAACCACCAGCCATAGCCAATCAGACTGCAGGCCAGGCTCATGCTCAGCAATAAAGCTGCCTTGCGGCTGGCGGGTAGGGTGGTGCAGACCCGCCAGCTCAACCACAGGCACCAACTGATGGCGGCGCCGAGCAGGGCGGCGCGGCTCGGTTGCACCCAGAGCAGGGCCAGGCCTTCGTAGCGCAGCAGTTTGACCGTGGTGGCCGAGAGGCCGAGAAACAGCCCGGCCGCGCCTAGGGGGATCAGGCACAGCATGAGCTGGCGGGCGAAGGCTGGGGTCTGGCCGGCCAGACGGCTGCTGAGATGGATCAGCAACTGCAAGCCGCCGCCCAGCAGCACGCTGGCGGCCAATAGGTAAAGGCTGATCGCCAGGCCGTCGAGCCAGGTGAAGGCATCGTTCAGTTGCGGGTAGTGGGTCAGCAGCCACCAGGGTGCGTTGGCCTCCAGCGGCCAGAAAATATCGCGCGCCACCAGCCATTCGGCCATGGCCTGTTTGAGGCTGATAAACCAGGGGCTGACCGTCCACTGAAAGGCGCCCATGGCCAGGCCGATCACGCCGTAGAGCAGCAGGCGCACGTCCCAGTGGCTGTCGGCGTTATTGCCGTAGCGGACTATTTCTTCGTTGCTGGAGCGGGCGATCAGTTGCACCGCGTCGCGCTGGCCGCTGCAGCGCCCGCAGGCGTGGCAGGCCGAAGCGCCGCGCATGCGGCGGATGTCCAGCAGCGGTGCGCAATTAGGCGGCGGCAGGTGCGGTGCGGCGTTGGCGCGCCAGCGTTGTTCATCGACATAAAAATGCACTGGCGCCAGTTTGGCCAGCAGGCCAAACACGCCGCTGACCGGGCACAGGTAACGGCACCAAACCCGCTTGCCGCGGCCATAGAGAAAACCCACCAGCATCGCTGCCAAGGTCGAGCCGCCGAGAATCAGCAGGGCCGCCTGGGCGTAGTCGTAAACGCTGATCAACTGGCCGTACAAGGTGGTGAGCAGAAACGCCAGGGTCGGCCAGCCGCCCCAGCGCATCCAGCGCGGCGTGCCACGGCCCAGACCGCGCTGGCTGGCCCATTCGCTGAGTGCGCCTTCCGGGCAGAGCACGCCGCACCAAAGGCGACCGAACAGCACCACCGAGAGCAACACAAAGGGCCACCACAGCCCCCAGAATAGAAACTGCGCCAGCAGGGTCAGGTTGTTGAGAATTCCCGCTTCGGCCGGCGGTAACGGCAGGAGCGTGGGAATCACCAGCAGCACGCAGTAGAACAGCACCACCGCCCATTGCAGGCCGCGGATCACCCCGGCGTGGCGGCGCATGGCATGCCCCACTTGAGTCAACCAGGCATTAATGGCGGTGTTCACGCCAGGCTGCTCCGCTGCACGGGGGCAGGCTTACGCAACAGGTGCCAGGCCAGCAGCCAGTAACCGCCCAGCAGCAGCGCCTGCAGCGTCGAGGGCATCGCCCGGTAGCCGGTCAGGCTGGCCAGCAGGGTGCCCACCCGGCTGCCGTCATCCAGCAGGGCCGAGCTGTCCCACAGTGGCGTGCCGATCAGGGTGTACAGTTGCTCGGGCAGTTCCAGGGCCATCCACTGCGCGCTGGCGCGGTCCAGGGCGCTGATCAGCAGGGCGCCGCCGAGCAGAATCAGCAGCCATTCGCTGATTAAAAAGAACTGCCGCCAGGCGATAAAGCGGCTACCGGCCTGCAACAGGGCAAAGCACGCCAGCCCCAGCAGCAAGCCGAGCAGGGCGCCGAGGGCCAGACTGGATGGGTTGGCGGTGGTGCTGACGCCATAGAGAAAGATCACCGTTTCGCTGCCCTCGCGGGCCACGGCCAGCGTCACCAGCAGGCTCAGGCTGAGCAAGCGGCCTTGCTGCAAGGCGGCGCCGGCGTCGCGCTGCAGTTGCTGGCGCAATTGCCCGCCGTGGCGCGCCATCCAGTAGGCCATCTGCAAGATCAGCAGGCTGGCGATCAGGCTCAGGCCGGCCTGGAACCATTCCCCGGCCGGGCCATTCATCCAGTTGCCCGCCAGCGCCATCAAGCCGGCCAGCAGCCCGGCCAACAGCAGGCCCAGGCCTACGCCGCCCCACAGATAGGCCATGGCGTGGCGGCGGCCGGGTTGCTGGCGCAGCCAGGCGAATAAAATCCCGATTACCAGCAGGGCCTCAACGCTTTCGCGCCAGACGATCAGCAGGGCTTGTTCCATGGGTAAACCTCGAAATTAACGGCTCAACGAGCCTCGATCACGCCGGGCGGCAGTTCTGGGTGGAACTCGTCGAAGAAGCCATAACTGCCGGGCTTGAGCGGGTGGATGACGACGAAGGAGCTGACGCCGGGGCTGAGCACCTTCTCGATGCGCAGCGGCGTGCTTTCGAACTCCACCGGACCTTGGCCGAGGTTGTGGACGATGATCTTGAAACGTTGCCCGGCGGCCACTTGTAAGTTGGCCGGGGTGAAATGCCCGTCGCGGATCTGCAGTTCATAGCTGGGCAGGGGCGCGGCCAGGGCGACGCCGGGCAGGGCGACACTGGACAGCGCGGCAAGCAGCAAGGGGTAAAACTTCATCAGGCTTCTCCAGCAAAGGGCGCGCCATCAGGCGCGCCGTCGGGGTTAGGGTCTGTTGCCGTTTCATCGCGAGCCGCGTTGCCGCGAGAAATGGCCCTCGGTTAGGCGCAGGACGCCGGTAATGGTTATTCCCTTGCCAAGTCCTGCAACGACAGCGGGGGCCATTTCTCGCGCAACCCGAAGGGCCGGGCCTGTTTTTGCGCGAGGCGGCGTTTCTCGTCGCTCATTTGGAACAACCAAACCGCGCTCCTCGTGCCTTGCCTCGCGCAAAAACAGGCTCCGGCGCGGCCGCGAATGAAGCGGCAACAGACCCTAGTAGCCGCCTTTTTTGCCGATGCCGGCGAAGGTGAAGCTGTAGTGCAACTCGCAGCGCTCAAACCATGGCGCCACGCCGGTTTCCTTGTCGGTATGGCGGCCGAAGTGTTCGCCATGGGCTTGTTGGCCGGGGGCGCTGACGAAGTAGGTCAGCTGGTATTTTCCTGGGCCCATCAGTTTGAGGTTGTCGCCGTAGTGCGGGCCATCGTTGGCCACCATGGCGTGGAAGTCGCCTTCCAGCACCTGTTCGCTACCGGTCTTTTGCAGGCGGTAGCTGATGTTCAGGTACGGCACGAAGCTGCCTTCCTGAAAGCCGTGGGCATTGTTTTCCAGGGCGCTGATATCGGCCTCCATATGCACATCCGACTCGGCCGCGGCGCGCATCATGCCCGGCGGGTCCATGGAGATGGGCTGCAGGTACACGGCACCCACCTCCATGCCGGCGCATTGCTGCGGCTCGCCGATGGGGTATTCCTTGGCGTAACTGTGGGTGGCCGCGAGCAGGGCGGTAAGGCTAAGCAGGAGACGGGGGCTCATGGGAGCTTCCTCTGACAGTGAAGGTAGGCAGAGGTTAGGTGTTACTAATCTAATTAATAATGATTCGCGTCAATTCTGGCTAATTTAATCAGCCGTGACCCACGCCGGAGCCTGTGACGCCGATAAGCGTGGCAACGTGGGTTGTTTGATTGCCGCACATATCCGAGATTTTCCCTGGGTTTGCAGGATTTCTGGCGTGAAAGTGCCTGGCGTAACCGTTAGTCTTGGCGCCGATTCTGCGAGCCGGGTTGCAGCGTTTGACCCCTCGCCATGACCTCTTCGCGGTAAACGGAAAACGGAGCTTCCATGCAAAAGATTCAGGGACTGATCGAAAACGTCGAGCGCGTCATCGTCGGCAAACGTGCGGTGATCGAACTGGCCGTAGTGGCGCTGCTGTGCCGGGGCCATGTGCTGCTGGAAGATGTGCCCGGCACCGGCAAGACAATGCTGGCGCGGGCCCTGGCCCGTTCGGTCGCGGTTGATATGAAGCGCATCCAGTGCACCCCGGATCTGTTGCCGTCGGACATCACCGGCGTGCCGATTTTCAACCAGAAAACCAGCGAGTTCGAGTTCCGTCCGGGGCCGGTCTTCACCCATGTGCTGCTGGCGGACGAGATCAACCGGGCCACGCCCCGCGCCCAGTCGGCGCTTCTGGAGTGCATGGAAGAGTTCCGCGTCAGCGTGGATGGCATCACCTACGACCTGCCCAAGACCTTTATGGTCCTGGCGACGCAGAACCCCATCGATATGGCCGGCACTTACACCCTGCCGGAAGCCCAGCTTGACCGCTTCTTCGTGCGCCTTTCGGTGGGCTATCCGAGCCTGGACGATGAGCTGCGCATTCTCGCGGCCCAGGCGCAGAAGCATCCAATTGATTTGCTGCAGCCAGTGATTTCCGAAGCCGAGGTGCTAGCGGCGCGTGAGGCCGTCAAGGCCGTGCACGTCAGTCCCGAGGTGGCGCGCTATGCGGCCAGTATCACGGCGGCGACGCGCAGCCATGCCGACTTGCGGCTGGGCGCCAGTACTCGCGGCACCCTGGCGCTGGTGCGCGGCGCCCAGGGCCTGGCATACCTGCGCGGACGTGAATTTGTCAGCCCTGATCTGGTCAAGGCGATGGCCGAGCCGGTACTGGCTCACCGCCTGATCGTACGACCGCAGGCCACCGCCATGGGCCAGACGGCGCGGGCGATTCTCGCGTCGATCATGGAGCAGGTGCTGCCGCCGGTTTGAGTGCTCTGCTTCAACCATTCGAGTCCACGGTTGTACGCATACGCTGAGAGCATCATGACCGACACGCCTGTTGCATCGCTGTCTGCCTTTTGGGCGCGACACGCCACCCTGTTGATTTTGGCCAGCCTGACCCTGGTGGCCTATATCGCCGCCATCAGTCGCTTGCAGGCGTTGCCTTGGGCCATCGCCGCGCTGCTTAGCGCGACTGTGCTGACCGGCGTATTACTGCCCGGTTGGCTGGTGCGGCACTTGTCCGTCTCCCGTCGAGGGCCGTCGCGGGCCACCGAGGGCGAGACGATCCATTTTGCCGTCGAAATTGAGAATCGTGGCCTGCTGCCACGCTTTATGGTCGAGTTGGTCGACCATCTGCCGTTTCTAGAGGCCGGCCAGGCGGCGAACGCGCGGGGCGAGAAAAAGCTGGGTTTGCTGGCCTATGTGCCGGGCGGCAGCCGCCGGCGCTTCGAGGTGGCGCTGCGTTGTGAGCAGCGCGGTTTGTATCAGCTGGGGCCGGTGGGGCTGGCCTCCAGTTTCCCCTTGGGGTTGACCGAGGCGCGTCAGTTGCGTGCCGGCAGTGAGCAGAGCCTGACCATCTATCCGGCGGTATTCCCCATTGTCGAGCTGCCGTTACACGGTTCACCCAGCCAGATTCACCGGGGCAGTTATCTGCTCCCGGAACACGCCGGCAGCGCCGAGTTTTCCGGGCTGCGCGAGTACCGCCGCGGCGACAATCCACGCCATGTGCACTGGCCGACCACCGCGCGCCTGAACCAGCTGATGATCAAGGAGTTCGAGCCGCTGGCCTCGGCGTGCCTGTATCTGGTTCTCGATCAGGCGCGCGATGCCAACGTCGGCCAGGGCCGTCAGGCCAGCTTTGAATATGCCGTGCGCATCGCCGCGTCGATGGCCAAGTTTGCCTGCGCCAACAATATTCCGACGCGTCTCTTCGGTGAGGGTCGGGCGCCGCTGTATCAGCCGGCCGGCACCGGGCAGGGGCATTATCAGCAACTGCTGGATGAGTGCGCGGTGGTGGCGGCGGACGGGGTGACGCCTTATGCGGCGGTATTGCACAGGGTGGCGCTGGACTGTCAGCGCGGCGAGACCGTGGTGCTGTTTATCAGCGAACCCAAGGCACGCCTGGCGGAAACCCTGAAGGCGGTGGCGGTGTTGCGGGCGGCCGGCGTCAACGTGCTGGCCATGGTGTTTGCGCGCAAAACCTTCGGTAAAACCACGCGCGCCTACGATGATTCGACGGCTGAAGCCATGGCCGGTTTACTGGACCTGGGCGCCATTTGCCTGGAGATCAAGGCAGGCGCGGACCTGCTGAGGTTATTCAATTCATGAAAGCGACTCGCTCTCCGGCACTGAGCTATTTCCCTGTGTATGTGGGCCTGTTCGCGGCGCTGACCCTGGCCGCGATCTGTAATTCCTTTCTCGATATCCAGTACGGTGCCTTTCGTTTCGAGGCGCTGCTGTGGTCGCTGCTGTTCGCCTTTACCCTCTGGATTGGCTGGCGCCAGCAGGGTGAGGTCAGCGCTGGTGGCAAGAAGGCGCAGAAGGTGGTGCTGGTTGTCGGCCTGTTGCTGACGGTGGTGCTGTTTATCCCTATGTGGCGTTTTCCCCGTGCGGGGCTGGCCATGTTGCTGATGCTGCAGGCCGCGCAGAACTGCGTGACGGTGACGCGCCGCCAGCTGTACCTGGGGTTGCTGGTGTCCCTGGTGGCGGTGATGTTTGCCGCCTCCCACTACCGCGCCGACTGGACCATGTTGTTCTATCTGCTGCCCTATATCGTCGCGGTGGTGTTCTCGCTGGTGGGCGAGCAGATCAACCGACGTACCGACGAAGTTCGCCGTGAGGGCCTGAAGATTGGCGTGGCCGGTGGCCAGGGCGCGGCGATTGCCTTCGCTACTGCGCTGATCCTGCTGAACGGGGCATTGCTCTACAGCCTGACACCTCAGGTGAGCTGGCCCAGCTGGTTCTGGAGCTATGGCCAGCCGGGTCATCTGGGCAAATTGGGCGGTTCGCCGGGTTTCCAGCCTGGTCAGTCGGGTGATGGCAGCGCTAATCAGAGCACGAGCGGCAGTGGCCAGGGCCAAGGGGCTGATGGCGAAGGCATGTCGGGTTCTGGGCTTTCGATTGCCGATATGCGCGAAGCGGCCCGGCGACCGGGCATGCCAGGCTGGCAGGCGAGCAGTATCAATGCCCTGGCCGATATGGCCGAAGGCATCGGCCAGGTCATGCAGCCCGTGCGCTTGCACCTGAGCGAGTTGTGGGACGCGCTCAAGGAGTGGTTAAAACAGCATCAGCAGGCGCTGGTTCTGTCGTTGCTGGCCCTGCTGGCGTTGGCCCTGCTGCTCGGAGCCTGGAAATTCGGCAAGGAGCTGCGCCTGACGGTCTGGCTGCGGGCGCAGCTCGATTACCTCTGGTTGGTGCATGGCAGCGGGTTAACCGGGGCCAAGCCCACGGCAACTGACTATTACGCGGCGATGCAGCGGCTGTTTGATCTGCATGAGCATGCGCGCCCGGCGAGTGCCAATGCCCGCGAGTACCTGGCCAGCCTGAGCCTGCACTTTCGCCACCTCTCCGAGGATGTCCAGCAGTTCACCCTGTTGTTCGAAAAGGCCCGCTACGGCAACCAGGCGCTGACGCCAGCGGAGTTGGCGCAGATGGGGGCAATCTACCAGCGCTTGTATCGCCAGGCTGACGTTCTCAACAGCCTCAATGTACCGCTGGGCAAACGCCGCATGAGCGGCGGTTGAGCAAGTGGCGCGGCAGTGCTCAAACGTTGTCGCGCCATAGGCTCCTGACGCCCGTTCAAGCGCCAGCGCCTATCAGCTCTGCAAGGAGGGCGCTGGGCTCAGGTTTTAAGGGGGCTGTGTCTATATCTGGGCTTTTATGGCCAGTGAAATAGCCTGAAAACCCTAGTGCACTTATTGAATTGCACCAAAAAGATACATAAAAACGACATTGTGCGCTGTTTTGAGGCGTTTGTGGCTGTTAGAGTGCGCGTCACTTTTTGCCCTCACTTCAAGTTACTGTGCTTACAGAGGCCTCTCCAATGTCCGAATCTGTCGACCTTTTCCTCTCCCGCCTGAAGCAGCGCGATCCCGATCAGCCCGAGTTTCACCAGGCCGTGGAAGAGGTGCTGCGCTCGCTGTGGCCGTTCCTCGAAGCCAACCCGCGCTACCTGCAGGCCGGTATCGTCGAGCGCATGGTCGAGCCGGAGCGGGCCATTCTGTTCCGCGTGTCCTGGGTCGACGATGCCGGGCGGGTGCAGGTCAACCGCGGCTATCGCGTGCAAATGAGCAGTGCCATCGGTCCGTACAAGGGCGGCCTGCGCTTCCACCCTTCGGTCAACCTCGGCGTGCTCAAGTTCCTCGCCTTCGAGCAGGTGTTCAAGAACTCGCTGACCTCGCTGCCCATGGGCGGCGGCAAGGGCGGCTCGGACTTCGACCCCAAGGGCAAGAGCGACGCTGAAGTGATGCGCTTCTGCCAGGCGTTCATGAGCGAGCTGTACCGCCACATCGGCGCCGACCTCGACGTGCCGGCCGGTGACATCGGCGTCGGCGGCCGCGAGATCGGCTACCTGTTCGGCCAGTACAAGCGCCTGTCCAACGAGTTCACCTCGGTGCTGACCGGCAAGGGCATCACCTACGGCGGCAGCCTGATCCGCCCGGAAGCCACCGGCTACGGTTGTGTGTACTTCGCCCAGGAAATGCTCAAGCGCATTCACCGTGGCTTCGAAGGCCGGCGCGTGGCCATTTCCGGTTCCGGCAACGTGGCCCAGTACGCCGCGCAGAAGGTCATGGAGCTGGGCGGCCTGGTGGTGTCGCTGTCGGACTCCGAAGGCACCCTGCACACCCCGGATGGCCTAAGCGCAGAGCAGTGGCAGTACCTGATGGAGCTGAAGAACGTGCGCCGTGGTCGCCTCAGCGAGATGGCCGCGCAGTTCCGGCTGAACTTCCGGCCTGGCCAGCGCCCGTGGCACCTGCCATGCGACATCGCCCTGCCGTGCGCCACGCAGAACGAGCTGGATGCCGAGGATGCACGCTCCCTGCTGAAGAACGGCTGCTTCTGCGTGGCCGAAGGCGCCAACATGCCGTCGACCCTGGAGGCGGTCGACCTGTTCATCGAGGCCGGCATCTGCTTCGCCCCCGGCAAGGCCTCCAACGCCGGCGGCGTGGCCACCAGCGGCCTGGAGATGAGCCAGAACGCCATGCGCCTGAACTGGACTGCCGGTGAAGTGGACCAGCGCCTGCACAGCATCATGCAGAGCATCCACAACGCCTGCGTGCACTACGGCGAGGAAAACGGCCGGATCAACTACGTCAAGGGCGCCAACATCGCGGGCTTCGTCAAGGTTGCCGACGCCATGCTGGCGCAAGGCGTGGTCTGATCTAACGCGCCGGTTTTACGCCTGACGAAAAAGCCCGTACTGCAAAGTGCGGGCTTTTTGCCGTCTGCGCCGGCGAGCCGCTTAAGGTGTCACGCCCAGCCGCCGCGCGACCTCGCTATCGAGAGTCGCCATAAAGTCTTCAACCTCACGGGTATAGGCGTTGTCGGCGCCCAGGTCCTGGTTGATGGCTTTGTGGCTGCGGTCCTGGCTGAGCAGTTGGGCGTTAACGCCGAGGCGGCTGGCGGCTGCGACAAACTTCCGCGCGGCTGGGCAGGAGTCGCTGCGCTGGCTGGAGCAGACGGCCAGCAGCGGTGTGGCGGTTTTATCCAGTTGGCGCAAGGGCGAGGTGGCAGCCCAGTAGGCGGGTGATGCGCCGAAGGCCTGGTCGTAAAAACGTGCATGGGCGCCTTGCATGATCTGCTCGACATCCATGGACGCACTGTCGAGGGCGACGCTGCCGAGCCAGGCTTTGGCGCCGAGGTCATAGGCGCGCTGCGGGCGGGCCGCCAACAGGCTGACCAGGTGGGCGCCAGCCGAGTGGCCGATGAGGATGATTTTGCGCGGATCGCCACCCCAGCCGCTGGCCTGCTGCTGGACAAAGGCCAGGGCGCGGGCCACGTCGTCGGCCTGTTCAAGGGGCGCAGCGGCCGGCAGCAGTCGGTAGTTGATCGAGACGAAGATAAAGCCCTTGGGCAGCCAGCGTTTGACCTTGTTGTCGACCACCGCCGCAGCGCCCTTGTCGCCGAGGCGCCAGGAACCGCCGTGCACCATCAGCAGCACTGGGGCCTGCTGGGCATTGGTCGGCAGGTACAGATCCAGGCGCTGCTGCTTGTCGCTGCTATAGGCCAGGTCGCGCTGGATCTGTGCGTGCGGTGCCTGGCGCTCGGCTCGCCATTCTTGCAGCTTGTCGCGCAGCGGCCCGGCGCTGCTCAATGGCGCTGTGATCAGGAGCAGGGCGCTGAGGAGGGTGCGTAACGGCGTGTTGTGCATAACCAAGCATTCCTTTGCTGAGCTGCAGGCGGGTTAGTTCAGGGCTTTTCCACCCGCACCAGCATGGCGGTGCTGACGCGGATAACCACCTGGCTGCCGACCGCGTGTTCATCCAGGGCGACGTCGGGGCGCACCAGGACGGTCCTGCTGATGCCGTTGGGGTAGCGCAAGGTGACGCTGTGTTGCGCCAGGTCGACGGCCGTGACCTGGGCCGTCACTTGTTCGCTGCTGTGCAGTGCCATGCCCGGCTGGTCGCTGCGGGCTTGCTGCAGCAAGCGCTGGATAATCCCGTCATCGGCCGCGACGCCTCGGCCGCTAAGGAATACCGCAGTTTCTTCGGCCACCTCGGCGTGTACCCGGTCGCCGACTTTGACCTGTTCGAAGCGCTGCACATTGGGGTTGGCTTGCAGGGTCTGTCGATGGCCCTGGGCGTCCTTGAGGGTGACCTGGCGGGTCTGGTAATCGATGGCGCTGATGGTGGCTGTGGTGGTTTTCACCTGGGTGCGCACCGAGCCGGGCACCCCTTGCAGCTGGATATTGCTGTGTTGGGTGGTGCTGCTCAGCGGGCCTTCGAGGGTTGGCGAGCTGCTACAGGCCACCAACAGCAAAGTTGCCAGGGTGAGCAGGGATGTCTGGGCTTGTCGCTGTAGGCTCAACTGCATGGGGCATGTCTCCTGACGTGCCCCGGTGCGTGACGCCATGGCGGGGCACGAAGTTAAATTTCTCAGTCTTGGGCCGAGGTCGTGCGAATTTCCTGCAGCGCATCGCTGGCGCTCATCGGCGTGAGGAACACGTGGTAGTCCGGGGTGGACTGACCGACGTCCATCTCGTAGCTGTGCCGTACGTCAAGCTTGAGGTATTTGACCTCGCCGGCGCTGACCGAGAAGCTCTGCTCGATATCAGCCAGTTCCCAGTTGGCCTTTTGGCTCAGGCCTGTGATGCGGATCTTGTGCTGGCCAGGGCTGAGGCCGGCGGCGAAGTGGCTGTTGAATGGCAGCTGGCCGATGCTGCGACCATCCAGCTGAATGTCCGGGTAGGCAAAGCGCAAGGGCTGCAGGCCGGGGTTATCGGCCGTGGGCCGGTAGAGGTAGAGCAAGCTGCTGTCGGCTGCTGGCTGCTGAGCCTGGAAATGCCCGGCGGTGCCGGCGCAGGCACTTAGCAACAGGGGCAGGCAGAGCAGGGCGCTGAGGCGTTGGCGGATGGCTTTCATGGTCTTCGCGTTCCTGGTTGCGAGGTGGGTGAACACTCGCATTATGGCTGTCCGGCTGGCAAGTGCTGGGCTGGCTTATGCGCCCTGCAGGCGGTTCTTGGCCGCGATCCATTGCGCCATGTACTGGGTGCTCTTGTGGTGGTGGTGACGCAGCATGGTGCCGGTGAAATTATCGCGGCGATGCTCGCTGAGTTGGCCCCGGCACTCGCTGATGCGCGTCATCAATTGTTTGGCGAAGCGGGTTTTCTCGTAGCGTGCCGCCAGTAGTTGCCAGCCGGCGTCCTGGGCCTGCTGCCAGACGGCCTGATCTTGGTACAGCTGCACCGCTGCGTCAGCCAGCGCTTGCGGGTTGCTGGCGATCACGCCGGGCCAGGGCAGGTCGCCGTGCATGCCTTCGCTGCCGATCGGCGTGGTGACGTTGGGCGTGCCGCAGAGCAGGGCGTCGGCAATCTTGCCCTTGATCCCGGCACCAAAGCGCAGCGGCGCCAGGCATACGCGGGCGTTGCGCATCACTTCCAGGGCATCCGGCGCCCAGTTCATGATGTGAAAGCCCTGGGCGGCGTTATGTAGGGCCGTGGCCTTGGGCGGTGTGTAGGACCCATAGATATGCAGCTGGGCCTTGGGCAATTGCTGGCGGATCAGCGGCCACAGGCTGTTTTTCAGCCACAGCACGGCGTCCCAGTTGGGCGCATGGCGAAAGTTGCCGATGCTGATGAAGTGTTCGCGCTCGCTAAAGCCCGGCACCGCTTGCGGCGTGCTGTCGAGCAGCAGCGGGCAGTGCACCAGCAGGGCTGGCGGCAGTTTGAACTGGGTGGTGAGCAGCTCGATCTCGGCATCGGAGATCATCAGGCTCAGGTCCGCGCGGTAGATGGCGGCAATCTCGCGTTGTGCGGTGTCACCGGCGGCCATGCGCTGGAACAGTTGGCGCTGGTCGAGGTTCAGCAGTTGGCTGAAGTCCTCGTGGTTGCCGGCCGCCAGCTGCTCTTTCAATGCCTGCTGGCGGGCATCGCGCAGGCTTTGCAGGTCCGAGGTTTCCAGCAGGCGCAGGGCATTGGGGCAGTGCTTTTCCACGCGCCAGCCAAATTGCTCCTCCATCATAAAACGGTCGAACAGCACCACGTCCGGGTTCAGCTCACGGACGAAGTCATCGAAGCTGGCGCAGTTGAGGGTGATGTTCTGTTCGGCGATCCCCAGGCTGGCCAGATCGGCCTTGTGCTCGCCTTCGCCTGCCGGGCTGGCAAAGGTGATGCGCCAGCCGTCGGCGAGGAAGCAGTCAAGCAACTGCATCATGTGCCCGCCGGCCGCCGATGAGCGCGGCTCGGGCCAGACATAACCGATGACCAACAGGGTGCCGGCGCGCGCGAAAGGGGTAGGGCTCAACAGATCGATTCCTTTGCATTGGGTGGGCGTAACCGCGCTGCGGCGGTTTGGTGCATGGGCGCAATTATGCGCGATAGCGCCACGCCTGGCGCAGCGGCGCAGCGTTTCGCTGGCATCTAGTGTATGGGTGTAGGGTGTGTCCTTTACTGCGGAGAGTGTCTGCGCATGAAGATCCATCAGCTGGACCCTGCCGCGGCACTGGCCAGCCTGCATGTCGACAACAGCGGTTTGAGTACTGCCGAGGCGGGCCGCCGTCAGCAGGAGTTCGGCCGCAATCATTTGCTGGCGGTCAAGGGTTCGCCGCTGTGGCTGAAGTTTTTGCGCGAGTTCAGTCACTTCTTCGCGCTGATTCTCTGGGTGGGGGCGGCGCTGGCGTTCTTTGCCGCCTGGCGCCAGCCCGGTAGCGGCATGGCGACCCTGGGCTGCGCGATCCTGCTGGTAATTTTTATCAACGGGTTGTTTTCGTTCTGGCAGCAGTACCGCGCCGAGACGGCCATCGCCGCCTTGCAGCGCTTGCTGCCCCATCGGGTTAAAGTCCTGCGTGACGGCGCCACCCAGGAGCTAGACGCCGATCAGCTGGTGCCCGGCGACATCATCTTTCTCCAGGAGGGCGATCAGGTTCCGGCCGATTGCCGCCTGCTGGAGGGCTTTGCGGTGCAGGTGAATAATTCGGCCCTGACTGGTGAGGCGGCAGCGGCGCCGCGCGACAGCCAGGCCGATGCCCAGGGCGAACTGCAGCAGGCGCGCAATATGCTATTTGCCGGCACCAGTGTGGTCACCGGCAATGGCCGCGCCCTGGTGTTCGCCACCGGCGGCCACACCGCCGTGGGCATGATTGCCCATCTGACCCAGACCACCGGCGGCCAGCTGTCACCCTTGCAGCGGGAAATTCGCCGCCTGAGCCATTTCGTCGCCATCCTCGCCTGCAGCCTGGGCGTGGTGTTTTTTCTGATTGGCACCTGGATCGGTCTGCCGCTGTGGAGCAACCTGATGTTTGCCATCGGCATCATCGTGGCCAATGTGCCAGAGGGCTTGCTGCCGACGGTCACCCTGTCACTGGCCATGGCGTCTCAGCGCATGGCTAGGCGTAATGCGCTGATCCGCCATCTGCCGGCGGTGGAGACGCTGGGTTCGACCACGGTCATCTGCACTGACAAGACCGGCACCCTGACCCAGAACCGCATGGCCGTGCGCGCGCTGTATGTGGCTGGCGTTGAGCTGCCCGCGGCGGATTTGCCCGTCGGGCACGTACTGGGCGAGATTCTTGGTCTGTGCCACGACCTCAAGCGCGGCAGTGACGGCTGGCTGGGTGATCCGATGGAGGTGGCCCTGGTGACCCTGGCCGAGCGCCACGGCCCGTTGGCCGCCAGCGAGCGCCTGCTGGAACAGCCGTTCAACACCCAGCGCAAGCGCATGGCCGTGTTGCAGCAGGGCGCCGAAGGTAGCCGCGTGTATGTCAAAGGCGCGCTGGAAACCGTACTGCCCTTGTGTCAGCAGCAGTGGCTGGATGACTCCGTGCAGGCCTTGGATGAGCCCACGCGGCAGGCCATCAGCGCTGCCCACGATGGCCTGGCGGAGCGTGGTCTGCGTGTGCTGGCGTTGGCCTGGCGGCCTGCACAGGCGGCGGAAAGCCTCGACAACCTGGAGCAGAATCTGTTGTTCGCCGGTCTGGTCGGCTTGGAAGACCCACCGCGTGCCGAAGTGCCCGAGGCGATTCGCCAATGCCATGTGGCCGGCATCCGCGTGATCATGGTCACCGGCGATAATCCGCGCACCGCCTGTGCCATCGGCCGCGAAATCGGTTTGCTGCAGAGCGCGACACCGACGGTGATTACCGGCGAGCAATTGAGCCACCTCAGCGATATCCAGCTGCAACTGGCCCTCGATCACCCGGACTTGGTGTTTGCCCGCGTCGCCGCCGAGCAGAAGATGCGCATCGTCAAGGCGCTGCAGAGCAAGAAACAGGTGGTGGCGGTGACCGGTGACGGGGTCAACGATGCGCCGGCGTTGAAGCAGGCCGACATCGGCATCGCCATGGGGTTGTCTGGCACCGATGTGGCCCGCGAAGCGGCGGACATGATTCTGCTCGATGACAATTTCGCCAGCATCGTCGCCGCGGTCGAGGAGGGCCGCGCGGTGTTTGCCAACCTGCGCAAGTTCCTCACCTATATCCTCAGCTCGAATATTCCCGAACTGGTGCCCTATCTGGCCTTCGTGCTTTTGCGCATTCCCTTGCCGCTGACGGTGATCCAGATTCTCGCCGTGGACCTTGGCACCGACATGCTGCCGGCCCTGGCCCTGGGCGCGGAAAAACCCGACGCGCAGATCATGCGCGAGCCGCCCCGTGGCCACGATGAACATCTGTTGAACGCCGGCCTGCTCTGGCGCGCCTATGGCTTTCTTGGCGTGCTGGAAGCCGGCGCCGCAATGGCCGCGTTTTTCTATGTGCTGGCACACAGCGGCTGGATCTACGGCACGCAACTGGCCAGCGATGATCCGCTGTACCTGAGCGCCACCTCGGCCTGTTTTGCTGCCATCGTGGTGTTGCAGGTGGCCAATGTGTTCCTTTGCCGACAACCGCGGCGGGCCAGCTTCGGGGTGGGTTTCTTCAGTAATTCGCTGCTGTTCTGGGCCATCGCCGTGGAGCTGGGCTTGCTGCTGTTCGCGCTCTATACCCCGTGGGGCAATCAGCTGTTTGCTACCCAGCCGTTGCCACTCTCGGTGTGGTTGCTGGCCGCTGGCTGTGGCCTGCTGATGGTGCTGCTGGAGGAGCTGCGCAAGTGGCTGCTGCGCCGTTATGAGCGCCGCAACGCTGCCACTCTGCCGGGCTGATCGCGGCTCGCTGGCGCTGCCTTGGCGAACATCGGCGGCGCCGTGTGCACCCGTTCACAGGCTTTTTTACACATTTGATAGTGGTCAAGTTCGTGTCGGGGCTTAATCGGTAAATTCACCGCATCTAGTGTTTTGGTTGCCTTATCAGAACAACATGTAGTGGTGGAGGTGATATGCCTGGTTTGCCCCGTAGCAGTCGTCCGGTGTCGTTGCGCAAGCGCGATGGTCGTTTGGTTGCCTTTGAATTGGTCAAGATCGAACGGGCTTTGACGGCGGCGGGCAATGCCAGCGGCGAGTTTGTCGCGGCCCAGGCCGGTGCGCTGGCCGAGCTGGTGCTGGCACGTCTGCTGAGCCATGCAACCCTGGATGTCGAGCAGGTGCAGGACCAGGTCGAACGGGTGCTGATGGAGGCGTATTACTACGCCACCGCCCGCGCCTATATCGTCTATCGCGAGCAGCATGGGCGCCTGCGCCGTGACCGCAAGGCGATCGTCGAAGTGGCCGCCTCGATGAACGAATACCTGTCCCGTGAAGACTGGCGCGTGCAGGCCAATGCCAACCAGGGCTATTCCCTCGGTGGCCTGGTGCTCAACGTGGCCGGCAAGGTCACCGCCAATTACTGGCTGGACGAGGTGTACAGCGCCGAGATTGGCGAGGCCCACCGCGAGGGCGCCTTGCATATCCACGACCTGGACATGCTCGCCGGCTATTGCGCCGGCTGGTCGCTGCGCACCCTGCTCAACGAAGGCCTGAACGGCGTGCCGGGGCGGGTCGAAGCCGGGCCGCCCAAGCACCTGACCAGCGCCCTGGGGCAGATGGTCAATTTCCTCGGCACCCTGCAGAACGAGTGGGCTGGCGCCCAGGCGTTCAGCTCCTTCGACACCTACCTGGCGCCTTATGTGCGCAAGGACAATCTGGGCTTCGACGAGGTGCGTCAGGCCATTCAGGAGTTCATCTACAACCTCAACGTGCCCTCGCGCTGGGGCACGCAAACGCCGTTCACCAACCTGACCTTCGACTGGGTCTGCCCGGAAGACCTGCGTGAGCAGATCCCCTATATCGGCGGGGTGGAAATGCCCTTTGCCTACGGCGAGCTGCAGGCCGAGATGGAGCTGATCAATCGCGCCTATATCGAAGTGATGCAGGCCGGCGATGCCAAGGGCCGGGTGTTTACCTTCCCGATTCCGACCTACAACATCACCCACGACTTCCCCTGGGACAGCGAGAACGCCGAGCGCCTGTTCGAGATGACCGCGCGCTACGGCCTGCCGTACTTCCAGAACTTCCTTAACTCGGACATGCAGCCCAACCAGGTGCGCTCCATGTGCTGCCGCCTGCAGCTGGACGTGCGCGAACTGCTCAAGCGCGGTGGCGGCCTGTTTGGCTCGGCCGAGCAGACCGGCTCACTGGGTGTGGTAACCATCAACTGCGCGCGCCTGGGCTACGAGTACAAGGGCGACACCAGCGGCCTGCTGCGGCGTATCGATCAGCTGATGGAGCTGGCCATGCAGAGCCTGGAGGTCAAGCGCAAGGTCATCCAGCACCATATGGACAATGGCCTGTACCCCTATACCAAACGGTATCTGGGCACCCTGCGTAATCACTTCTCGACCATCGGCCTGAATGGCATCCACGAGATGCTGCGCAACTTCAGCGCCGATCGCGAGGGCATGCACACCGCCACCGGGCGCGAGTTTGCCCTGCACCTGCTCGACCATGTGCGGGCCACCCTGGTGCGCTTCCAGGAAGAAACCGGCCACCTGTACAACCTCGAAGCCACGCCGGCGGAGGGCACCACCTACCGCTTCGCCAAGGAAGACCTTAAACGCTACCCGGACATCCTCCAGGCCGGTTGTGGTGATGCGCCGTACTACACCAACTCCTCGCAGCTGCCGGTGGGTTTTACCGACGACCCGTTCGAGGCGCTGGAGCTGCAGGACGCCCTGCAGTGCAAGTACACCGGCGGCACCGTGCTGCACCTGTATATGGCCGAACGGATCAGTTCCACCGAGGCCTGCAAGAACCTGGTGCGCAACGCCCTGAGCCGCTTCCGCCTGCCGTACCTGACCATCACCCCGACCTTTTCCATCTGTCCGGTGCATGGCTACCTGGCCGGCGAACATGAATTCTGCCCGCAGTGCGATCAGGCCCTGCTGCAGCGGCAACAGGCCTGTAGCGAGAGCTGCGCCTGAAACCTCTTTATCCACGCAAGGAGCAACACCATGACCGTCGAACAACTCCCGCAAGAACTGCGTCAACGCTGCGAAGTCTGGACCCGGGTGATGGGCTATCACCGTCCGGTGGCGGCCTTTAATCCGGGCAAGCAGGCCGAGCACCGCGAGCGCCGGCACTTCACCGAAGCGGCCAGTTCATGCCGCTCGGCGTGACGCCAGCGCTACGGGTTGGGGGCTTTGTGCCCCTGACCACCCTGGATTATCCGGGGCGCCTGGCTTGTGTATTGTTCTGTCAGGGTTGTGCCTGGCGCTGTCGCTATTGCCACAATCCAGGGCTGATCGTGCCGCGCGGCAAGGACGAGAAACCCTGGCCCGAGATTGTGGATTTCCTCCGCCGCCGTCAGGGCTTGCTTGAAGCCGTGGTGTTCAGCGGTGGCGAGCCGACCTTGCAGGCGGCCTTGCCGGCGGCAATTGCCGAGGTGCGCGAGCTGGGCTTCAAGATCGGTCTGCACACGGCCGGTATCCGCCCGCAGGCATTGGCGCGAGTGCTGCCGCTGGTGGATTGGGTGGGCTTTGATGTCAAGGCGCTGGCCGAAGACACCGCGTTGATTACCGGGATTCGCGGCAGTGGCGCGGCCAACTGGCGCAGCCTGGAGTTATTGCTGGCCAGTGGGGTCGACTACGAATGCCGCACCACCGTGCATTGGCACCTGCTCGATTGCCACAAGCTCTGGACCCTGGCCAAGCGCCTACGCGACGCCGGTGTCGAGCGTTATGTGGTGCAGTGTGTGCGCACCGCGCAGATGTGGGATGCGAATTTGCCGGCAGCCCCCGAGCCCCTGCATCAGGGCGAACTCTGGCAGTTGCTGGAGCAGTTGTTTCCCCACTTCAGCCTGCGCGGGCAATAAGCCCCGGGTCTTCATTGAACTCGGCGAGCAGGCGCGCCACGCTGGGGATATGAATGTGCCGGCCACGGCTTTCGATTAACCCGGCCTGACGCAGGCGCGCCATGGTCCGCGAGAGGGTTTCCGGCTGCATCGACAGGCGCGCGGCAATCAGCCGTTTGGGCAGTTGCAGGTCGATTTCGGCGCTGTCGACGGCGCGGTTTTCCAGTTGCTGAATCAGGTACAGGGCGAAGCGCTGGGTGGCGTTCTGCAGGGTCAAGGTCTCGATCTCGCCGAGGCGCTGGTGCAGGCGAATACTCAGGTGGCCGAGCAGGTGCAGGCAGGTGGCCGGGTGCTCAGAGAGCAGATGCAGCATCAGCCGATTGGGGAAGCTGACCAGCTCGACGGCGTCGAGGCTTTCGGCACACACCGGGTACACCGCGTGCTGCATAAACATCACCGCTTCGGCAAAGGTCTGGCCGGGGTGAATGATCTCCACCACTTTTTCCTGGCCGTCGGCAGAAATGCGGAACAGCTTGACCCGCCCACTGAGCACCAGAAAGAAGCGTTCCGCCGGCTGGCCTTGTTGCAGCAGCAGGCTGCTGGCCGGTGCATGACGCTGTTGCGCCTCGCTGAGCAGGCGTTCCTGGGCATCCCCGGCGAACAGGTTGAACAGCGGGTGCTGCAGGATCAACTGGCGCACGTCGCGGGTCTGGATCATCGCAAGCCCCTCAGGCTGGTGGCGGGCGCTGCAGGCGCCGGCTAAGGCAAATGCCGAGGCAAAAAAATGCCCAGGCAGTGCCGTGAAAACTGCGCGGGCAAATAACCGTGATGTAGCACCGCAAAGGACTTGGCGTCGGAGCCCACCTCTGACGTCGGTGACCTTGTGCAGTGCTGGCAGAGTAAGGGGCGGGAGGGGCGCTCACCATTCCCCGGAGGAGGTATGCCCTGACGCTATGGGCCTACCTCCTGCGGTTGGGGGATGCGTCAGGGCTGGCGCAGGTCGACGGCGGCGCCGCCTTGGCCGTCGAACAGCTGGCCAGGGGTGCGCGGCAGCACGTTGGGGATCTTGTCGTTGCCATCGGCACCGAGGATGCGGATATCGCTGTATTTCTTCCCGGAGATGGCCGCCAGGCCGGTGGCGTCGCGGATGATCATCGGCCGCAGGAAGACCATCAGGTTGCGCTTGGTGTGCACGTCCTTGGTCGAGCGAAACAGCGCGCCCAGCCAGGGGATATCGCCCAGCAGCGGTACCTTGGAAACGCTCTGGGTGACGTCATCCTGGATCAGGCCACCGAGCACCACGATCTGTCCGTCTTCGGCCAGCACCGTGCTCTTGATCGAGCGCTTGTTGGTGATCAGGTCGGTGGCGCCGGAGGCCGTCGTGGCAGTCGGTGCCAGGGAGGAAATTTCCTGGTCGATCTCCAGGCGCAGGGTGGCGCCGTCGTTGATATGCGGGATGACCTTGAGCTTGACCCCGACATCCTGACGCTCGACGGTGGTGAAGGGGTTGTTGGCGCCTGCCGCGTCGGTGGTATAGGAGCCGGTCTGGAACGGCACGTTCTGGCCGACGAGGATTTCCGCCTTCTGGTTGTCCAGGGTCAGCAGGCTGGGTGTGGACAGCAGGTTGAAGTTGCTGTTGGCCGAGAGCGCGGTGATCAGCACGCCAAAATCGCTGTTGCCGATGCCGACGATGGCGCCGTCAGGCAGGTTGGGCGGAATCACGTTGTTCTTGATCGCGCTGAGCACGGTGCCCACCGACAGGCCAGTGTTGCTGAAGTTGCTGCCACCCAGGCCACCGGAATCACCACGGGCGTCGATGGCCCACTGCACGCCGACTGCCTCGCTGATGTCGCCGCTGATTTCGACGATGGCCGCTTCGACCAGCACCTGGGCGCGCGGCACATCCAGTTGGCGGACGATTTCTTCGAGGGTCGCCACCACTTCTGGCTCGGCGTACAGCACCAGGGCGTTCAGACTTTCGTCGGCGCGGATCATGATGTTTTGCTGCTGGCCGCTGGTTTCGCCACCGGCCGGTTTTTTCAGCCCTTCGGAGATTTGCCCGAGGGTTTCCGCCAGGGCCTTGGCATCGTTATGGCGCAGGCGAATCACTCGGGTGTTGGCCGAGCGGGTCGTCGGGGTGTCCATCAACTGGGCCATGCCCACCAGCTTGGCGCGGGCTGCTGGCGGACCGAGGATGATCAGGCGATTGGTGCGCGCGTCGGCAATCACCTGGCTGCCGCTGCTGCCCTTGGCCTGGCCACGCAGCATGGCGTTATTCAGCAGTTCGGCGGCGTCCATCACCCAGGCGTGCTGCAGGTTGACCACGCTGTAGTCGTTGCTGCCTTTCTGGTCCAGCTGGCGGATCAGGTCTTCGATACGGGCGATATTGGCGCTGCGGTCGCTGATGATCAGGGCATTGGCCGAGGTCACGGCGGCCAGGTGACCGTACTGCGGCACCAGCGGCCGGATCAGCGGGATCAGCTCCGCCACCGAGCCCTGTTGCACCTGAATCAGGCGGGTTTCCAGCTTGCCCGGTGCGGCCCCTCCACTGTTGGCTTCGGCCTTGGCCTCGGCATTGGGGATCACCCGCGCCTGGTCACCTTGGGTCACCACGCTGAAGCCGTGGGTCGACATCACCGAGAGAAACAGCTGATAGACCTCGCTGAGGGTCAGCGGGGTTTTCGACAGCACGCTGACCTGGCCTTTGACCCGCGGGTCGACGATAAACGTCTCGCCGGTAATCTCGGCAACCTGGTCGATAAACTCGCGGATATCGGCGTTCTTCAGGTTGATGGTCCAGCGTTCTTCCTGCTGGCTGCTGTCGGCCGTCACGGCGGTAATGGCAGCCAGCAGGGGCACGGGAGCAACCAGCAAACCGGCAGCGAACAGGGCGCAACTCAGGCGCGGCAAGATCCTAGGCATAAACTTAATAGGCTTCCGTAGACGGTTCGGGAGATTCGGTGGTTTCGCTGTTGGCAGGCGCTGTGGCAGTGGCGGCATCGGTGCCCTGGATGCGCTCACGCAATTCCTGCATGCGTTGCTGCAATTGCTGGGTGTCTTCCTCGCTCAGGGCCTGCAATTGGGCGAGGTTGTCGCTGTCTGGCGCTGGGCTGGCAGCAGTCGACTGCAGCGTGGGGCGCTTGCTGAAGGCCAGGGTTTCCAGGCGACCATTGCGCTTGAGTTCTACCCGGTCGCGGTACACGGCATGCAGGCTGACGCCGCTGCTGAGTTCCTGGCCCACGCTGTAGCGTTTGGCTGGGCTGCCTTCGAGTTGAATGATGGCGCTGGAGCGCGGGCTGTCGGCCTGCACAAAGCTGCCGAGCAAGGTCAGGCGCAGGCTGGTGCTGGGGGCGATGCCGCTGCTGACGAGCGGGGCAGTGCCGAACAACGGCAGCAGGTTCTGCACATCGGTGTTGTGGCTGCGGCTTTCGGGCACGGCGCTGCTGGTGGCTGGTGTGCTGTGCAGCAGGCGTTGCAATGCCACGCTCTGCCAGGCCAGGGTGGCACTCATCAGTAGCACAAGCAGCAGGGCTAGCAAGGTGGGGGCGCGCGGCAGAAGCCAGCGCTGGGCGCCAAGAAAGGGCAAATCGACACTCCACTGCTGTTTTTATTATCCGGGGTGGATCGCGGGCCCGATCATAACAGCATGCTGTGGCAGCGCCACAAGCCTTGGTTGGGTTGTTTTTTATCGATTTGCCGACTGGTTAAAGCCCCTTGCTGCCGTCACGGCAACTCGCCGATGGCGAGCAGTTGCGACAGCAGTTGTGCCGGGCTTTGTTGGCCGAAGGGCAGGGCGAAAAACACCTGCAAACGCCGCTCAATCTGCACCAGGGTGGCGGCGAAGGCGGCCTCCACTTCGTGGCGGTTGCCCTGTACCTCGGCGGGATCATCCAGCCCCCAGTGCAGGCGCGTACTGCTGCCGAAATACGCCGGGCAGGGCTGTTGCGCGGCGCGCCCGCAAACACTGATGACGTAGTCCGGCGCCAGCGCCAGGTGCGCCTCGTTGCCCTTGCTGGCCAGCCCGGCGGTGGCGATGCCGGCGTTGTTCAGGGTGTGCAGGCTCAGCGGATGGACCACGCCGCTGGGTGCGCTGCCGGCGCTGTAGGCGTGCATGCCGGCCGGCGCCAGATGGTTGAAGGCCGCCTCGCTGAGGATGCTGCGGCAGCTGTTAGCGGTGCACAGAAACAGAACCTTCATCGTGCGGTCTCCCGATTCAGCAGCAGGCGCCTGGATTGGCGCTGCCGTTGGCATTGTCGTAAGGCAGCACCGAGCCGCAGCCCTGGAAGATGCCGAAGTGCTGGCTGAAATCGCCAATAAAACTGAAATACGGCGCGAAGCGGCTGTCATGCAGCATGCGGTAGGTGTTGCCGCACACCGGGAAGACCTTGCCGGTTTCGATGTGGTGGTGCTTGTCGAGGACGAAGGTGTGGGGCGCAGCGGCGATGCCGCCGTGATAGATCACCGCCTGACCGTGGTCTTCGCAGGCCGGCTCCAGGTCGTCCAGTTTGAACAGCCGATAGGTGGCGGAGTAGAAGCGGGTATTGCCCAGTTTGGCGGCCAGCTTGGGGTCGGTGATGGCGATCGGCCGGTCTTCCACCAAGCGCGGGTCGGCAAAGCCGTGGCGCTTGGCCAGGTTATGGAAGTCGTTCCAGTACAGCGCGCCGCCCAGGCATTCGCCGTAGAGCAACTCGTCTTCACGCAGCGCGGCCGGCAGGCGGCGGTCGGCATAGATGTCAGAGAAGTACAGCTCGCCGCCTTTCTTCAGTAGGCGATAGGCCTCGCGCAGCACGCTGTCCTTGTCCGGCGAGAGGTTGATCACGCAGTTGGAGACGATCACATCGAAGCTGGCATCGCTCAAGCCCAGGGCATCGAGGTTTTCGATATAGCCCTGGCGAAACTCGACATTGGCAAAGCCGAATTGCTCGGCGTGGTACTGCAGATGTGCGTTGGCCACCGCCAGTTGCTCGACGGTCATGTCCACGCCAACCACCTGGCCTTGGCTGCCGACCAGTTGCGCCAGCAGGTAGCAGTCACGCCCTGAGCCACTGCCGAGGTCCAGCACCCGTGCGCCTTCCAGCACGGCCGGGGCGACCAGGCCGCAGCCGTAGTAGCGTTCGGTGACTTGCGGGTGCAGCTTGGCCAGCAGCGGTTTAAGCCAGTCGGGCATGCTGGAGACATCGCAGCAGGCGCTGGTTTTCAGGTCGTTGCTGTGTTGTAGGACCTTGCCGTAGTAGTTCTGCACGGATTCGAGCATGACGGGCCTCGTGGTTGATGAGCTGAAAATAAGTTAAGGAATGCGGTGACGCTGCATAAAGCCGCGATCGAGATGGTCTTTCCAATGGCCTAACAGTGAGCCTTCGCCCGTCAGTCCGGCCCAGCTGGCCAGCGCACCGCCATCGCCGGTGGCGAGCAGGGCCAGGGCGCGGCGTTGCGGGTGAAAGGTTTGCAGCGGCCGGCCGCACAGCAAGGCCGCCAGGTTCTGCGCCAACACCGGCCCCTGGCGCACGGCATACACGCCGTTGTGCGGGCAGTGGGCCAGGCTGGCGCAGTCCCCGACCGCGAAAACATTGTTGTGGGAGGTGCTCTGCAGCTGCGCATTGATCTGCACAAAACCCTGCGCATCACAGGCCAGGCCGCTGTCGGCCAGCCAGGGCAGGGCGCTGGCGCCGCTGGCAACGATTAGTCGATGGCCCTGCCAGACCGAACGACCATGGCTGAGCAACTGCTCATAAACAATGGCCTCGACCGGGCAGTGTTCCTGTACGCGCACGCCTCTCCGGGCCAGGTGCTTGAGGGCTCGCTGGCGCAGCGCCGGCGGATGTCCGCTGAGCAGGGTGCTGCCGGTCAGCAGGGTCACTGTCGGCACCTTGGCCGCTATAGCCAGGGCCAACTCCACGCCGGCGGCGCCGCCACCGAGGATTGCCAGTGGTTGTGGCGTGCTTTGCCAGCGCTGCCAGTCCTGGATAAAAGCACTGAAAGGTTTTACCGCCAGTAGCTCCAGACCGCTGCCGGATTGTGCGGGCAGGGCAGGCAGGGAGCCGAGGTTGAGCGACAGATAGCTGTAGTCCAGCGCGCGGCCGTCGCTGAGTTGCAGCTGTTGGCTGCTGCTGTTCAGTCCCGTGGCTTGGCCGATCAGCAGTTCAACGCCGGCCGCGCGGCACAGGGCATCCAGTTCGATACGGCACTCGGCCAACTGATAACGGCCACTGAGCAAGCCCGGCAGCATGCCCGAATACCAGGCATGGCCATCGGCACTGAGCAGGCCGATGCGCCCCGTCGGGCGGTTGTGCCGGGCCGACGGCTCGGCCCAGCGGCGCAGCACACCGAGATGGGCGTGACCGGCGCCGGCCAGCAGCAGGTCGAAGCCCTGGTTCATCGCAAACGCCAGGCGTGCAGGCGCTGCACCAGGCGCAACAGACCCTGTGGGGCGTGGGCGCGCTTCCACTCACCGGCCGCGTATTTGTTGGTTTCGCTGAGGGTCGGGTAGGTGTGGATGGTGCCGAGAATCTTGTTCATGCCCAGGCCATGCTTCATCGCCTGCACGTATTCGGTGAGCAGTTCGGCGGCATGTTCGCCGACGATGGTGGCACCGAGAATGCGGTCTTTGCCGGGCACCGTGAGTACCTTGATATAGCCATGGGCGGCCTCGTCGGCAATCGCTCGGTCGAGGTCGTCGATGGCGAAGTGGGTCACCTCATAGACGATGCCCTGAGCCTTGGCGTCCTGTTCGTTAAGGCCGACGCGGGCGATCTCCGGGTCGGTGAAGGTGGCCCAGGGGATTACCCGGTAATCCACCTTGAAGCGCTTGAAGTCGCCAAACAGCGCATTGACCGCCGCATACCAGGCCTGGTGTGCGGCCACATGGGTGAACTGATAAGGCCCGGTCACGTCGCCACAGGCGTAAATATTGGGAAAGCGCGTGGCCAAGTACTCATCGGTTTCCAGGGTGCCGTTGCCGCGCAGCTTGAGGTCAAGGGTTTCCAGGCCCAAGCCCTGGGTGTTGGCCACTCGGCCGAGGGCCAGCAGCAGTTGATCGAAGGCGATGGCCACTTCCTGTTGGTTGACCCGGTCGAGGCAGATCAGTTGTTTCTCGCCGTCCTGCACGACAACCCGCAGGGCCTGGTGCTGCAGGCGTACATCCACGCCTTCAAGGCGCAGTTGCTGGGTCAATGCGGCGCTGGCCTCGGGGTCTTCACGTACCAGCAGGCGCTCGGCCATTTCCACCAGGGTGACCTGACTACCGAGGCGCTGGAAGGCCTGGCTCAGCTCGCAGCCAATCGGCCCGCCACCCAGCACCAGCAAGCGCGCCGGCCGTTCGCGCAAGGCCCAGACGTTGTCCGAGGTCAGCGGCTCGATCAGCTCCAGGCCGGGCAGGGCCGGCACCAGGGGGCGGGCACCGCTGGCGATGATGATGGCGCGGCTGGTCAGGGTTTTGCCGTTGACCTCGACCGACCATGGCGAGGTCAGCCGGGCATTGCCGGCCAGCATCTCAACCCCCAGGCCGGTGTAACGTTCGGCCGAGTCGTGGGGCTCAATGGTGGTAATCACCCGCTGCACGCGTTGCATCACCGCCGCAAAATCCACCTCGGCGTGGGCTTTGCTGAAACCCAGCTGCTCGGCTTTGCGCAGCTCGGCGGCAAATTTGGCTGAGCGCAGCAGAGCTTTGGAGGGCACGCAGCCGGTGTTCAGGCAGTCGCCGCCGAGCTGGTGTTTTTCGATCAGGCTGACCTCGGCCTTTACCGCCGCGGCAATGTAGGCGCTGACCAGGCCGGCGCTGCCGCCGCCGATCACCAGCAGGTTGCGCTCAAAGCGCTTGGGTTTGTCCCAGCCCTGATACACCCGCCGGGCCTGCAGGCGATCCAGCAGCTTGCGCGCCAGCAGCGGAAACACCCCGAGCAGGGCAAAGGCGCCGAGCAAACCGGGGGAGAGGATGCCGCCCAGGGAGTCCAGCTGGCCCAGCTCGCGGCCGGCATTCACATAGACCAGGGTGCCGGGCAGCATGCCGAGCTGGCTCACCCACCAGAAGGTGCGCGCCGGCAGCTTGGTCAGGCCCATGGCCAGGTTGATCAGAAAAAACGGAAACACCGGTACCAGGCGCAGGGCAAACAGGTAAAAGGCGCCGTCGCGTGCGAGGCCGGCCTCGATACCGGCCAGGCGCTGGCCGAAGTGCTGCTGCACCCAGTCCTGCAATAAAAAGCGGCTGCTGAACATCGACAGCAGCGCGCCCAGGGTCGAGGCGAAGGACACAATCAGCAGGCCTTGCCAAAGGCCGAACAGGGCGCCGGCCACTAGGGTCATCAGGCTGGCGCCGGGTAGCGACAGGCCGGTGACGGCCACATAGACGGCGAAAAATACCCCGGCGGCCAGCCACGGCTCGGCCGCCACCTGGGCTTGCAGGGCACCTTGCTGGGCCTTGAGGCTGGCCAGGGTCAGGTATTGGCCGAGGTCGAAGGCAAAAAAACTGGCCAGTAAGAGCAGGATCAGGCCGAGCAGCAGGCTTTTACGCAGAGTCATGGGGCGGTGAATTCCTGTTGTGGGGTGGGTTGGCGCCCACCCATGTGGCAAGCAATCATTCGGCTTTGGTTTCAGCCCAAGGCGCCCGAACAACTGGAACCTTGTCCGGCGGTGCAGGCGTAGCAATGGTCACGGGTGACGATCGGATTACCGTCGAAGCGGTTGTTGAGCAGGTCACTCAGGTGCGCGCGGTCACGGGCCAACACAGCGTCGGCAGGCAATTGCAGGTGCAGTTCGAGCATCTGGTTGAAGTCGCAGTCATACAGGTAACCCTGCCAGTCGACACTGACCAGGCTGCGGCACATCACGGTCTTGAGGTTGTCAGCGCGGTAGTTGTCACGCAGTAACTGCATATAGCCGTTGAACTGGCCCTTGCTGATCAGGGTGCTGCCAAACCGGGCAATCGGTTGGTTGGTGATGGTCAGCAACTGGTTGAAGTGGATGCCGAAATCTTCCTGCAAGTGCGCCTTGTAGTCCTGCTCCAGGGCTTGTTGCGGCGGCGGCAGGCTTGGCCCTTGGGGGTTGTAGACCAGGTTAAGCAGCAACCCCGAACCCTCAATGCCATAGCCCAGCGCATTGAGTTGGCGCAGGCCGGCGATGCTGGCTTCGAATACGCCGTCGCCGCGTTGCTGGTCGACCCGCTCGCGCGAGTAGCAGGGCAGCGAGGCGCTGATCTCGACGCCCTCAGCGGCGAGGAACGCGGCTAGATCGTCCTGGCCCGGCTCGCTGAGGATGCTCAGGTTGCAGCGGTCGATGACCCTGATGCCGGCGCGGCGTGCGTGGCTGACCAGCTCGCGAAAACGCGGGTGCAGCTCCGGCGCGCCGCCGGTGAGGTCCAGGGTCTGCACGGGATGGGCATCCAGCACCTGCAGCAGCAGCGCCAGGCTGGCATCAGTCATGCTCTCGGTGCGCGTCGGCCCGGCATTCACATGGCAATGCAGGCAGCGCTGGTTGCAGCGGTAGGTCAGGTTGACCTGCAAGGCCTCGACCGGCCCGCGGCGCAGGCTGGGGAAATTCAAGGCATTGAGCAGGGGCAGCGTAGTGTGCATAAGGACAAATCTCCGACAACGTGCCCATTGGAGTGGCGCGCATGCCTGGCGTTACAAAATGGGCTGACATTGGTCGGCGACCCTAGCAAAGCCTGACGCGGGGCGCCTCTTCTATTCAAGACCGCAGATTTCCATTAGCGTGACCGCTGCCTATTTATTCACCCGCGATGCAGGCCCTGCCATGACCGATCTTCCCAGCGACCGTCCCGCCACCCGCCTGGCCCACAGCGGGCGTGCGGACAAGTCGTGCTACGGCCCGGTCAATCCGCCGGTGGTGCGCGCCTCGACCCTGCTGTTTGCCAATACCGCTGAGCTTAAGGCCGCAGCGGGTACGCGGCGCACCTACGGGCGGCATGGCAGCGAAACCACCATGGCCCTGGAACAGGCGCTCTGCGCACTGGAAGGCGCTGACGATTGCCTGCTGACACCGTCGGGTTTGTCCGCGATCAGCACCACGCTGTTGGCCTTGCTGCAACCGGGTGATGACCTGCTGATGAGCGATGCCTGCTACGAGCCGACGCGGGCCTTGTGCGATGGCCTGCTGGCGCGCCTGGGCATCCAAACCCGCTACTACGACCCGCTGATCGGCGCTGGGATCAGCGAGCTGCTGCAGGCCAACACCCGTGTGGTGTTCGTCGAGGCTGCCGGTTCCCTGACCTTTGAAATTCATGACGTGCCGGCCCTGGCGGCCGCCGCCCACGCCCAGGGCGCGCTGCTGGTGGCCGACAGCACCTGGGCCACGCCGCTGGGGTGGGATGCCTTTGCTCTGGGCGTCGATGTGTCGCTGCACGCGGCGACCAAGTACATCGTCGGCCATTCCGATGTGCTGCTTGGGGCGATTCTGTGTACGGCGGCCGTGCAGCCGCGTTTGCGCCAGACCTATGCAGCCCTTGGCCTGTCGGTGAGTAGCGACGATGCCTACCTGGCCCTGCGTGGCCTGCGTACGTTGGCAGCGCGCCTGGCCGTGCACCGCGAGAACACCGCCCAGGTGCTGGCTTGGTTGGCCCAGCGCCCGGAGGTGGCCGAGCTGCTCTATCCGCCGCTGGCCGGCGCGGCCGGGCATGCGCTGTGGCTGCGCGACTTCAAGCCCGAGTACGCCTGCGGCCTGCTCGGTGTGGTGTTTGTCGAAGGTATCAGCCGCGCCCAGGTCAATCGCCTGATCGACAGCACGCGGCTGTTCGGCATTGGTTACAGCTGGGGCGGTTACGAAAGCCTGATGATTCCCTGCCACCCGGCCAGCAGTCGCAGCGTGACGGCGGCGCGCTGGCAGGGCAAGGTGCTGGCCCGTTTGCATATCGGCCTGGAAGATCCAGCCGATTTGCTCGCCGACTTGCAGCAAGCCTTTGCCGCCATGCACGCGGTTTGAATCATCGCGCGCTAACGCGGGTCTGATGTTTACCCTGATTGGTCGAGAACTCCCTATGCGTCTTTATCGTTGCCTGTTGAGTCTGCTGCTCGGTCTGGCCCTGGCCGGCCCGGTGGCTGCGGCCGGCCTGGACAATCGCTTGTGGAATGAGCTGCTTAGCCGCCATGTGCGTGTGCTGGAGGGCGGTCATGCCAGCCAGGTGGATTACACCGGCATGGCCGCCGAGCGTGAGCAGCTGCGCGCCTACCTGGACAAGGTGGCGGCGGTACGACCGGCGGCATTTGCGCGCTGGAGCGAGGACGAGCAGCTGGCCATGCTGATCAATGCCTACAACGCGGCCACCGTCGAGCTGGTGCTTAGCGGCGACCCAGCGCTTGAGTCGATCAAAGACCTGGGCAGCCTGTTGCGTTCGCCCTGGAAGCAACCGGCGCTGCAGCTGTTGGGCAAGACCCGCAGTTTGGACGAGCTGGAGCATGAGTTGATTCGCGGCGAGCAGGGCTATCAGCAGCCACGCACGCACTTTGCCCTCAACTGCGCCAGCATCGGTTGCCCGGCCCTGCGCGCCGAGGCTTATAACGGCGCGAAGTTGCAGGCGCAGTTGGCGGATGCCGAACGGCGCTTTCTGAGCGACCCCAGCCGCAATCGCCTGAGCGGTGACAGCCTGCAGGTGTCGAGCATCTTCGACTGGTATCAGGATGACTTCGAGCAGAACGGCCAGACCCTGGCCCGCTATTTCGCCAGCCAGGCGGCGGCCCTGGGCCTGGATGACACAAAGCGCCAGCAACTGCTGGACGGCGAGATTGACATCGAATTTCTCGACTACGACTGGCGCCTGAACCGCACGCCATGAGCTTGAGCATCATCATCCCGGCCCTTAACGAGGCGGCCAACCTGCCGGCACTGCTGGCCGAACTGGCGCCGTTGCAGGCCCGTGGCGCACAAATCATCGTGGCTGATGGCGGCAGCACGGACGGCAGTCGGGCGTTGTTGCCGGCCGGCGTGCTGTGGCTGGACGCGCCCCGTGGCCGCGCCCGGCAAATGAACGCCGGTGCCGCCCAGGCCACCGGTAGCGTGCTGTGGTTTGTGCACGCCGATACGCGCCTGCCGGCGGTGGCCGATCAGTTGATCGAGGCCGCGTTGGCGGATGGACGCCATTGTTGGGGGCGTTTCGATCTGCACATCGATGGCCGTCCCTGGCTGCTCAAGGTGGTGGCGCGGCTGATCAACTGGCGCTCGCGGCTGACCTCGATCGCCACCGGCGACCAAGGCATTTTTGTCCTGCGCAGTCGTTTTGAGGCCCTTGGCGGTTATGCCGATCAGCCGCTGATGGAAGATATCGAGCTGTGCACACGCCTGCGCCAACTGAGCCGGCCGGCGTGCATCGGCATGCGCCTGAGCACCTCGGGGCGGCGCTGGGAGCAGCGCGGCGTGTGGCGCACAATTTTCCTCATGTGGCGACTGCGCTGGGCCTATTGGCGCGGCGTGCCGGTGGCGCAACTGGCCGAGGCCTATCGATGAGCGCGGTCCGCATTATTATTTTTGCCAAGGCTCCGCAAGCCGGGCGGGCCAAGACCCGACTGATCCCGGCGCTGGGCGGCGAGGGCGCGGCGCGCCTGGCGAAGCGTATGTTGCAGGCGACGCTGGCGACGGCTCAGGCTGCCGCGCTCGGCCCGTTGCAGCTGTGCCTGAGCCCGCCGCCTGGCGATCCGGCCTGGGCCGAGTTTGTCTGGCCCGCCGGGGTGGAACTGCGCGATCAGGGCGACGGCGACCTGGGCCAGCGCATGGCGCGGGCAGTCGAAGCGGGTGTGCAGCTGGGCTTGCCGGTGTTGCTGATCGGCACCGACTGCCCGCAACTGACGGCGCAATTGCTGCGCCAGGCGGCCGAGGCCCTGGCGCGTTACGACAGTGTGCTGTTCCCGGCCAGCGATGGGGGTTACGTCCTGCTGGGCCTGCGCCACAGCCATCCGCGGGTGTTCGCCGACATCACCTGGAGCAGCGCCAGCGTCGCCAGCAGCACCCGCGCGCGGCTGGCCGAACTGGGTTGGAGCCTGTGTGAAGGCCCGGAGCTGGACGATATCGATTGCCCTGAGGACCTGCCCAAGCTGCCGGTCGGTTGGTTGCCGAGCTGAGCCTGGGCGGTGATTTTTCTTCTCTTAACGCCGTTATCCCTGCGCCTGAAATGGTTAAACTGTGCGCCTGACTCAACCCATGGAGCTTTACATGAGTAGCACCCACCCGTTGGCCGGTAGCCAGGTTTTGCCCGAAATGCTGGTCAATGTGCCGCTGCTGGTCAGCGCCTATTACACCGGCCAGCCGGACCCGAGCATCAGTACCCAGCGCGTGGCGTTCGGCACCTCGGGCCATCGGGGCTGCTCCTTTGACCTGAGCTTCAACGAGTGGCACGTGCTGGCTATCAGCCAGGCGATTTGCGAATACCGCCACGCCCAGGGCATCAACGGCCCGCTTTTTCTCGGTATCGACACCCACGCACTGTCCACGCCGGCCAGCGCCAGCGCCCTGGAAGTGCTGGCGGCCAATGGCGTCGAGGTGATGCTGGCGGCGGATGACGAGTACACCCCGACTCCGGCGATTTCCCACGCCATCCTCTGCTACAACCGTGGTCGTACCCGCGGCCTGGCCGATGGCATCGTGATTACGCCGTCGCACAACCCGCCGGAAAGCGGTGGCTTCAAGTACAACCCCACCAATGGCGGCCCGGCCGACAGCGACATCACTCGCTGGATCGAAAACCGTGCGAATGAGCTGCTGGCTGCCGGCCTACAGGGCGTCAAGCGCATCACTTATGCCCAAGCCCTGAAGGCTGCCACCACCCATCGGCATGACTACCTGAATAGCTACGTGGCTGATCTGGGCAGCGTCATCGACATGCAGGCAATTGCCGATTCCGACCTGCGCCTGGGCGTCGACCCGCTGGGTGGTGCCGGGGTCAACTACTGGTCGGCGATTGCCGAGCACTATCAGCTGAACCTGGACGTGGTGAACAAGCAGGTCGATCCGACTTTCCGCTTTATGAGCCTGGACTGGGATGGTCGGGTGCGTATGGACCCGTCCTCGGCCCACGCCATGCGCGGGCTGATTGCCCTGAAAGACCGTTATCAAGTGGCCTTTGCCTGCGATCCGGACCACGACCGGCATGGCATCGTCACCCCGAGCATGGGCCTGATGCAGCCGAACAATTACCTGGCGGTGGCCATCGATTATCTGTACCAGAACCGCCCGCAGTGGCGCAGCGATGCGGCTGTTGGCAAGACCGTGGTGAGTAGCGGCCTGATCGACCGGGTCAGTCACAAGCTCGGCCGGCGCTTGTATGAAGTGCCGGTGGGCTTCAAGTATTTCGCTGCCGGCTTGTTTGACGGCTCCCTGGGTTTCGGCGGCGAAGAAAGCGCCGGTGCCTCCTTCCTGCGCCGTGACGGCTCGGTGTGGAGCACCGACAAAGATGGTTTGATCCCGGCCCTGCTGGCCGCCGAGATGACCGCCCGCAGCGGCCGTGACCCTGGCGAGCGCTATCAGGCACTGGTGCAGGAGCTGGGCGAGCCAGTGGCTACTCGCATCGATGCCGCCGCTACGCCTGAGCAGAAAAAGCTGTTGAGCAAGCTGGCCCCGGAACAAGTGCGTTCTACTGAACTGGCGGGCGAGGCGATTCAGAGCATTCTCAGCCATGCGCCGGGCAACAATGAGGCGATTGGTGGCTTGAAGGTGATCACCGCCAACGGCTGGTTCGCCGCACGGCCCTCGGGCACCGAAGACATCTACAAGATCTACGCGGAAAGCTTCCTCGGCGATGTGCATTTGCAGCGCCTGGTGAGTGAGGCACAAGAGCTGGTGAACGCGGCCATCGCGCCAAGCGCCGGCTGATCCTCTGGCCGGGCGGGTCAGGTTGTTCTGACTCGCCTTGCGCCATCTCGCTGCACGCCTAGCAGGCTTTTGAAAAACGTTGGCGAGGCAGCCAGCGCAAGGCAAAAACAGGCGAAAAAGTGGAGTTTACGAGCTGTAAATGAGCATTTTGAGCCTGTTTTTAACGCAGCAATGGCAACGCAGGTAGTTTTTCAACAGGCTGTTAGCTGTAAACCCACAAGACCTTGGTGTTGCTGCTGCCGCGATTGGCATAGCGGCACGACACGCCGCTGGTGATCTGAAAGGCATCGCCGGGGCCGAGGTGTAACTCTTGTTCGTCGATCCACAGGGTCAGCTCGCCCTCCAGTACATAACCCCCTTGTTCGACGCTGTCGATGATGCTCCGTTCGCCGGTGTCTGAACCCGGTTCGAGCAGGGTTTCCAGCATGATGAATTGCTTCGACAGGGCCGGTGAAATCACCTGGTCGGTAATGCCGCGGGCGTAACTCAGGGTGCGCCGCTGGTTGGGTCGGGTCAGCCATTGCTGGTGCGGGCTGACGGCCTGCTCGACGAAGTAGGTGCTGGGCACGTCCAGGGCCAGACCGATGGCGTGCAGGTCTTCGACGCTGGGTTGTGACAGGCCGCGTTCGATCTGCGAGACGAAGCCGATGGAGCGCTCGATGCGCTCGGCCAGTTGCTGCAGGGTGACTTTCTTGCGTTTGCGCAGATCGCGGATGATCTGTGCCAGTGGCGTCGACTGGGCGCTGTGCATGCTGGGCCTGACGGGTGAGCGGGAAGGGCGTGGCGATTATGCCGGTATTACGCTGTTGGATGAAATACGTGGGTGCTTGTTTCATGAAATTAATTAAAGTAAATTTCATGAAACTTTAAGTGAGGTATTTCATTAATGTTCTGCTCAGCCAGCCAGCACGTCGACAGTTACTACGCCAGCAGTTGTGCCGAGCAGCTGCGTCTGCGGCCGGCGCTGGACGCTGATCTGGATGTCGATGTGGCGATCATCGGTGCCGGCTTCAGTGGCCTGCACACGGCGCTGCGCCTGGTGCTGGCCGGCAAGCGAGTGGCCGTGCTGGAGGCCAGTCGGATCGGTTGGGCGGCTTCGGGGCGCAACGGTGGCCAGGCGATTCTTGGCTGGTCCTGCGATATGCCGCCGCTGGAGGCTGCGCTGGGGCAGGAGGGCGCCTTGCGCCTGTGGCAGTTGGTGCGCTGGGCCGCCGGAGAGATTCAGGCGCTACCGCAACGCCATGGTTTCGATATCGACTACCGCGCAGGGCATTTGTGGACCTCGGTGTTGGCCCGGCGGGTCAGCCATCTGCATGAGTGGCAGGAGCAGGCCGCGCAGAAGTGGGGGTATGAGCGCCTGCAATTCGTGGCCAAGGAACAGTTGCCGGAGTGGATTGGCAGTGAGCGCTATCAGGCCGGCTTGTTCGATCCTGAGGGCGGCCATCTCAACCCGCTCAAGCTGGTGTGCGGCCTGGCGGACACCATCGAGCAGCACGGCGGGTTGATCTTCGAGCAAAGCCGGGCGCTCAGTTACCAGGCCAGCGGTGACGGCTATGAGGTGCAGTGCGAGCACGGTCGGGTGCGTTGTGGTGCCTTGGTGTTGGCCGCCAATACCTATTTGGATCAACTGGCGCCGGCGATCTCGCGGCGCGTCTTGCCGGTCGGGACCTATCAGGTGGCCACTGCGCCGCTGTCAGCCGAGCAGGCGCAGTCGCTGTTGCCACGCAATGCCTGCGTGACCGATAACCAGTTCGTGCTCGATTATTTTCGCCTGACCCCCGATCAGCGCCTGCTGTTCGGGGGGGGCTGCACCTACCTCGGCGGCATGCCGCGGGATATCGCGGCGGCGACGAGGCCCTATCTGGAGCGGGTGTTCCCGCAACTGCGCGGGGTGCCGATCGAGTTCGCCTGGGGCGGGCATATCGATGTCAGCCTCAAACGCACACCGGATGTGGGTGGGCGTAACAATCTCTACTGGCTGCAGGGATTTTCCGGGCATGGTGTATTGCCCACCTTGGCCAGTGCGCGGGCGGTGGCGGATGCGATTTTGGGCGACGATACCGATCTGCAGGTTTTCCAGCGCATCAAGGCCTACGACTTCCCCGGCGGTCGCCATCTGGCGGCGCCGCTGGAGGCCGTCGGCAAGGCCTATTACCGTCTGCGTGATGCCTTTTGAGCGGTGCGGCGCTGCTCGTCTGTCAGTATCATGGCGCCACTTGCCTGTTCAGAAGGACCTCCACGTGCCGCTCTCCCGTCGCTCTTCGTATTGCCTGCCGCTGGTGTTTGCCACCTGCCTGAGTCTGTCGGCCTGTAGTGGGCCGACGGCATTGCAGCAGGCGCTGCGGCCCTTGCCCGAGCGGGTGGAGCTGACGGATGTGCCGGCCTTCCCTGAGCGCGCTTATCAAGGTGCGCCGATGGCCCTGGCCAGCCTGCTGGTGCTGCAGGGCGTGGACACTTCGCCGGGGTTGCAGGCCAAGGCGCTGCAATTGCCCGAGGCCGAGGCGCGTCTGCAGCAGAATATGCTCACCCAGGTGAACAGCCATGGCCTGCTGGTGTATCCGCTGCAGCCGAGCTTGCAGGCGCTGCTGGAGCAGGTGGCGGCGGGCTTGCCGGTGTTGCTGCGCTTCAATGAAGGCATGGCCTGGGTTGATATGCCGCGCTATGCGGTGCTGGTGGGTTACGACCGGGCCGAGCAGACCCTGTTGCTGCGCGCGGGTAATAGTCGGCGTTGGCAAACCAGCTTTGCCAGTTTCGAATCGGCCTGGCAGTCCTCCGGTGCCTGGGCGGTACTGGTGCTGGCACCGGTGCAGCTGCCGGCCAAGGTCGATGCCCAGCGTTGGTTGCTGGCGGCGGATGAAGTGGCGCGGGCCGGCCACAAAGAGGCCGCAGCCAACGCCCGGCGAGCGTTGCAGCGAGGGGCTTCGCGGCCATAAAAAACGGCGCCCCTGGGGCGCCGTTTTTTATTCTGCTCGGTTTAGATGCCGAACTTGTCACGCAGCGCGTAGTACCAGGCACCGACGGCGGTGAAGGGGACGCGCAGCAGCTGGCCACCCGGGAACGGGTAGTGCGGCAGGCCGGCGAACGCGTCGAAGCGCTCGGCCTGGCCGCGCAGGGCTTCGCCCAGCACCTTGCCGGCGAGATGGGTGTAGGTCACGCCGTGGCCGCTGCAGCCTTGCGAGTAGTAGATGTTGTCGCCAATCCGGCCCACTTGCGGCAGGCGCGACAGGGTCAGCAGGAAGTTGCCGGTCCAGGCGTAGTCGATCTTCACGTTTTTCAGTTGCGGGAAGGTCTTGAGCATCATCGGGCGGATGATCGCTTCGATGTTTGCCGGGTCACGCGCACCGTAGACCACGCCGCCGCCGTAGATCAGGCGGTTGTCGCCGGTCAGGCGGAAGTAGTCGAGCAGGTAGTTGCAGTCTTCCACGCAGTAATCGTTGGGGATCAGGCTCTTGGCCATTTCGGCGCTGAGCGGCTCGGTGGCGATCACCTGGCTGCCGCACGGCATGGTCTTGGCGGCCAATTCCGGTACCAGGTTGCCTAGGTAGGCGTTACCGGCAACAACGATGAACTTGGCTTTGACGCGGCCATTTGGCGTGTGCACAACCGGGTTGGCACCGCGCTCGATGCGGGTGGCTGGGGACTGTTCGTAGATCACGCCGCCCAGGGATTCCACGGCTGCCGCTTCACCCAGAGCGAGGTTCAGCGGGTGGATGTGGCCGCCGCTCATGTCGAGCATGCCGCCGATGTAGTTCTCGGTGCCGACCACTTCACGGATACGCGTGCTGTCCATCAGCTCGAGCTGGGTGTGGCCGTAGCGTTCCCAGAGCTTTTTCTGCGCTTCGAGGTGGCCCATCTGCTTCTGGGTGAACGCGGCGAATACGCCACCGTCCTTCAGATCGCAGTTGATGTTGTACTTGGCGATACGCTCGCGAATGATGCGGCCGCCTTCGAAGGCCATCTGACCCATCAGTTGGGCAGGTTTTGGGCCGACGGTGCGTTCGATCACATCAATGTCGCGGCTATAGCTGTTAACGATCTGCCCGCCGTTACGGCCCGAGGCACCAAAGCCGACTTTGGCGGCTTCCACGATGGCAACCTTGAAGCCGTTCTCCAGCAGGGAGATGGCGGTGGACAAACCGGTGTAGCCGGCGCCGATGATGCAAACATCAACTTCGACATCACCTTGCAGTTCCGGGCGAGCTGGAACTGGGTTGGCCGACGCGGCGTAGTAGGATTCTGGATAAGGAGTGTGTGTCATATTTACAACCTATGTTTGTTATTTTTTACGAATGTTGAGATGCTACCCGAGTAAACAAATACCGGCTAGCCCCCTGTGCGAAATATAAAACGCTGCTCTGAACGGTAAAAATGGCGCAGTTTCAGGGGCTTAGTGATAAAGGTGTTGACACATTGGCGCTTCTCCGTACCATTGCAGACGCGTAGCTCAGTTGGTTAGAGCACCACCTTGACATGGTGGGGGTCGCTGGTTCGAGTCCAGTCGCGTCTACCAAACAAACCCGCAAAGCGCGGGATAAAAAGGCTGATCCGAAAGGGTCGGCCTTTTTTGTTTGGGGAAATCGTTGCGTAATCATTTCGCCAGTGATGTTCTGAACGGTGATTTTAGCTCAGCTTTCCCCCGTTAAAATTCGATTCGTTCAGGCCGTGCGCTATAGCGGCAAAGGACTGCAGAACCAACTGCGCCGCGCCGCCTCAATAGGCGCTGAAATCCTATGGCATTCAAATTCAACAGGCTTAAGTGTCACGTTTTTTTGCCGATTATGGCCACCGAGCGAAGTGCTAATCCCAGCCCTGTGCCGTGCTAGGTTCCGGCGCGTCGACTTGCGGCGCAGACAGCAGCGCATGAATGCTGATTGCTGTTTGAGGCCAGTAAGAGTGGAATAAAAAAACCGCGGCCAGGAGCGGGGCCGCGGTCGATGCGAAGCCAGTGTTCACTGGCTGCAAAAGTTTCAAACTTCGGGTTGCCAGCCGCCGCCAAGGGCCTTGTAGATGGCGACGATGCCGCGGTACAGCTCAACCTCGGCTTGGGCCTGGGCGTCTTCGGCGGCCAGGCGCTCACGCTCGGCGTCGAGCAGCACGAGGAAGTCCACCGTACCTTCGCGGTAGCGCACCCCGGCTTGTTCGGCGGCGGCGCGGCTGGCTTGCGACTGGCGCACTAGGGCGAGCAGGCGTTGCTGGCGTTTGGCGTAGTCGCTGAAGGCGTTTTCCGACTCTTCCAGGGCCAGCAGCACCTGCTGCTCGTAGCCTGCCAGGGCACCATCGGTTTCTGCTTCGGCACCGCGTAGACGAGCGCACACGCTGCCCAGATCAAATGCGGCCCAACTGATGGTCGGTGCCACGCCCCAGGCCTGGGCGGCGGAAGCACCTAGCTGCGAACCACGGCCAGCGGTGAAACCGAGGAAACCGGACAGGCTGACCCGTGGGAACAGGTCGGCGGTGGCCACACCGACATTGGCGGTGGCAGCCGCCAACTGGCGTTCGGCGGCGCGGATATCCGGACGGCGGCGCAGCAGTTCGCCCGGATCGCCAATCGGCAGGGCCTTGGCGATTACCGGCAACGGCTTTGCCGACAGATCAATAGTCAGTTGCTCCGGACGCTGGCCGAGCAGGGTGGCGATGCGGTTGCGCGCCCGCGCCTCCGTGGCCTGCAGTTGCGGCAGGCTGGCTTCGGTGGCGGCCAGACGCGCGTCGCTGCGCAGCACATCCAGTTCGCTGCCGATACCGGCGTCACGCAGTTGTTCAGTGAGCGCGCGTGACTGGCTCTGGTTCTTCAGGTTGTCGCGGGCAATCCGCTCCCTGAGCTGTGCGCCGCGCATATCGCCATAGGCATCCACCAGTTCGGCGATCAGGCTGACCTGCAACTGGTACAGCTCGGCCTCGGCGACGTCCTGCGCCGCCTCGCTGGCCTCGATCTGGCGCTGGATACGGCCGAATAGGTCGAGTTCCCAGGCCATGTCCAGGCCCAGGTCGTAGCGCTCGGTTTTCACTCGTTGCTCGCTGATGCCGGGCTGTTGGGCCTTGCCGAACTCGCCACTGGCACGGCTAGTGACAGTGGGCAGCTGGTCGTTGGCCGCGTCATCGCGAATCGAACGGGCCGCGCGCAGGCGGGCGAAGGCCACGCGCAGCTCGCGGTTTTCCTGGAGCGACTGCTGCACCAGCTGGTTCAGCGTCGGGTCGTCGAACTGCTGCCACCAGACCGCCTCGAAACGACTGCGGTCATAGTCGCCGGCTTCCAGATTGCTCAGCTGGGCCGGCGCGGTGGTTGGCGCCTGATAGTCGGGACCGACGGCGCAGGCGCTGACAGCCAACGCCAGCAGGGCGGGCATCAACAGCTTCATACCTGTACCTCCTGCAGGCGCGCGGCTTTCTGTGCTTCGCGTTTCTCCACGAAGCCGCGAATCAGCACATAGAACACCGGAGTCAGCAACAGGCCGAAGAAGGTCACGCCGAGCATGCCGCTGAATACTGCAACGCCCATGGCATGGCGCATTTCCGCGCCGGCACCGGAGGACAACACCAGCGGCACCACGCCCATAATGAAGGCGAAGCTGGTCATCAGAATCGGCCGCAAACGCAGGCGGCAGGCTTCCAGCACCGCACTGACGCGGTCCATGCCTTCTTCCTGTTTCTCCTTGGCGAACTCGACGATGAGGATGGCGTTCTTACAGGCCAATCCCACCAGTACGATCAATCCGATCTGGGTAAAGATGTTGTTGTCGCCTCCAGCCAGGATCACTCCGGTAATAGCCGACAGCAGTGTCATCGGCACGATCAGGATCACCGCCAAAGGCAGGCTCCAGCTTTCGTATTGGGCGGCCAGCACCAGGAAGGCCAGCAGCACGCAGAGCGGGAAGACGAAGATCGCGCTGTTACCGGCGAGGATCTGCTGGTAGGTCAGGTCGGTCCACTCGAAGCTCATGCCGTTGGGCAGTTCTTCCTTGAGCAACTTGGCCATCGCCGCTTCGGCCTGGCCGGAGCTGTAGCCGGGGGCTGCCGCACCGTTGATCTCGGCGGTGAGGAAGCCGTTGTAGTGCATCACCCGATCCGGACCGGAACTGGCGCTGACCTTGAGGAACGCTGACAGCGGCACCATTTCCCCGCTGTTGTTACGCACCTTGAGCTGGCCGATCTGCTCCGGTTCCAGGCGGAACTGCTGCTCGGCCTGCACGTTGACCTGGTAGGTACGGCCAAAGCGGTTGAAGTCGTTGGCGTACAGCGAACCCAGGTAGATCTGCAGGGTGTCGAAGATGTCGCTGATCGCCACGCCGTGGGTCTTGGCCTTTTCGCGGTCGATGGCGGCATCGATCTGCGGCACGTTGACCTGGTAGCTGGTGAACACCGACATCGGGTCCAGTTCCGGAAGCGCGCGGGCCTTGGCGATAACGTTCTGGGTTTGCACGTACAGCTCGTCATAGCCCAGGTTGCCGCGGTCCTGCACCTGCAGACGGAAGCCGCCGATGGTGCCCAGGCCTTGTACCGGTGGTGGCGGGAAGATGGCGATATAGGCGTCCTGAATCTCGCTGAACTGCGCGTTCAACTCGGCCGCAATGGCGGTGGCGCTCATCGACGGATCAGTGCGCTCATCAAACGGTTTGAGCGGGGTGAAGACGATGCCGCTGTTCGGACTGTTGGTGAACCCGTTGATCGACAGGCCGGGAAAGGCCACAGTGTTTTCCACACCGGGGTGCTTGCCGGCGATTTCCGACATCTTCTTGATTACCGCTTCGGTGCGATCCAGGGTGGCCGCATCCGGCAGCTGGGCGAAGGCCACCAGGTACTGCTTGTCCTGCGCCGGGACGAAACCGCTCGGTGTGCTGGCAAAGCCCAGGTAGGTCAGGCCCATCAAGCCCGCGTAGACGAACAGGGCGATGCCGCTGCCACGTAGCACGCGTTTCACCGTGCCGACATAGCCATGGCTGGCGCGGTCGAACAGGCGGTTGAACGGGTTGAACAACCAGCCGCCGAACAGCTTGTCGAGTACCTTGGAGAAACGGTCTTTCGGCGCGTCGTGGCTTTTCAGCAGCACGGCAGCCAGGGCAGGCGACAGGGTCAGCGAGTTGAAGGCCGAGATCACCGTGGAGATGGCAATGGTCAGCGCGAACTGCTGGTAGAACTGTCCGGTAAGGCCGGAGATAAAGGCGGTCGGCACGAACACCGCGCACAGCACCAGAGCCGTGGCGACGATCGGGCCGGTCACTTCCTTCATCGCCTGCTTGGTGGCTTCCACCGGGGTTTTGCCCAGGCCGATATTGCGTTCGACGTTTTCCACCACAACGATGGCGTCGTCCACCACGATGCCGATGGCCAGCACCAGACCGAACAGCGACAGCGCGTTGAGCGAGAAACCGAACATGTGCATCACGGCGAAGGTGCCGATCAACGAGACCGGCACGGCGGCCAGCGGGATGATCGAGGCGCGCCAGGTCTGCAGGAACAGAATCACCACCAGCACCACCAGGATGATGGCTTCGAGCAGGGTGTGTACCACCGCCTCGATCGAGCCACGTACGAAAATGGTCGGGTCATAGACGATTTCGTAGTCCACGCCCTGCGGGAAGCTCTGCTTCAGTTCGGCCATACGGCTGCGCACCGCATCGGAAATCTCGATGGCGTTGGAGCCAGGGCGCTGGAATACCGGGATGGCGACTGCCGGCTTGTTGTTGAGCAAGGAGCGCAGGGCGTATTGGCTGGAGCCCAGCTCGATGCGGGCGATGTCCTTCAGACGGGTGATTTCACCATCTTCACCGGCGCGGATGATGATGTTTTCGAACTCTTCCTCGCTGACCAGGCGGCCCTGGGTGTTGATCGACAGCTGGAAGCTGTTGCCCGCATCCGAGGGTGGCGCGCCGAGGGAGCCGGCGGCGACCTGGCGGTTCTGCTCGCGGATGGCGTTGACCACATCAGAGGCAGTCAGGTTGCGCGAGGCCACCTTGTTCGGGTCGAGCCACACCCGCAGCGAGTAGTTGCCGAGGCCGAACAGTTGCACGTCACCCACACCGTCCAAACGCGCCAGCTCGTCCTTGACGTTGAGTGCGGCGTAGTTGGACAGGTAAAGCATGTCGTAGCGGTCGTCCGGCGACGTCAGGTGCACGACCATGGTCAGGTCGGGTGAGGCCTTATCGACGGTCACGCCGAGGCGCTGCACTTCGGTGGGCAGGGTCGGCATGGTCCGCGTCACGCGGTTCTGCACCTGCACCTGGGCGTTGTCCAGGTCGGTGCCCAGCGCAAAGGTGATGGTCAGGGTCAGCTTGCCGTCGGCGGTACCCTGGGACGACATGTAGAGCATGCCCTCGACCCCGGTGATTGCCTGCTCCAGCGGCGAAGCGACGGTTTCGCCGATCACCTTGGGGTTGGCTCCGGGGAAGGCGGCGCGAACCACAACGGTGGGCGGCACCACTTCCGGGTATTCACTGATCGGCAACTGGAACAGTGAGATGGCGCCACTGATCAGGATCAGCAGCGAGAGCACGGCGGCGAAGATCGGCCGCTGGATAAAGAATTGCGAGAAATTCATCGTCTTTCTACCTATTTAGCCGCGTGTTAGCCGCGCGGCGCAGTGGCGGGCTTGGCGGTTTTCTCGGCCACGCGCGGGGTGGCGCTGGCGTCCACGGCCTGACGTTGACTGGCCAGGGCGGCGAGGGTTTGCTCGTCGGCCATCGGCACGGCATGCGGATCGACCGTCGAACCGGGGATGGCGCGCTGCAGGCCGTTGACCACGATCTTCTCGCCCTTGGCCAGGCCGTTACGCACGATGCGCAGGCCTTGCAGCTTCGGCCCCAGCTCAATGGCGCGGTATTGCACGGCGTTGTCCTTGTCGAGCACCAGGACGAACTTCTTGCCCAGGTCGGTACCGACGGCGGCGTCCTGGATCAGGGTGGCGTCGTACTTGCCGCTGCCGACCAGCTTCAGCCGCGCATACAGGCCGGGGGTGAAGCGGCCGTCACGGTTGTCGAACACCGCGCGGCAACGAATGGTGCCGGTCTGCGGGTTGACCTGGTTGTCGAGGAAATCCAGCTGGCCCAGGTGCGGGTTGCCATCCTCGCTGGACAGGCCGAGGTATACCGGGCTGGCATCACGGGTCTGGCCGCCGGACTGGCGGGCCAGCTCGACGTACTTGAGGAAGACGCGCTCATCCGCATCGAAGTAGGCGTAGACCTTGTCGGTGCTGACCAGTGAGGTGAGTTTGCTCTGCCCGGCGTTAACCAGGTTGCCCTCGGTGATCTCGGCGCGGCTGACGCGGCCGTCGATGGGCGCGGTAACGCGGGTAAAGCTGAGGTTGAGCTTGGCGTTGTCCAGTTCGGCCTGAATACCGGCGACCGCGGCTTGCGCCTCGGCGGCGGCACTGGCGCGGGCATCGGCCAGTTCGGCGGAAATCGCGTTGCTCTGGCGTAGGCGCTCGCCACGCTGGGCTTCGCTTACGGTACGGGTTTGACTGGCGCGCGCTTGTTGCAGCTGGGCCTGCAGACGCTTGACCTCGGCCTCGAACGGGCGCGGGTCGATCTGGAATAGCAGGTCGCCTTTCTGCACCAGGCTGCCTTCACGGAAGGCCACGCGGTCGATGTAACCGGACACGCGCGGACGCACTTCCACCGATTCCGGCGCTTCCAGGCGACCGGTGAACTCGTCCCATTCGTTGATCGGTTGCTGAATCACTTCGGCCACGCTGACCTTGGCGGCCGGGTGCTGGGCGGCGCTTTCCGGGGCCTTGCCGCAGGCGCTGAGCACCAGGAGGGCGGCGAGGGCCAGGGGGTAGCGCAAGAGGGGGGTAGGAAACCGGTCCATGTGAGAACTCCGCCAGATTGGATTTACGAATGGGCGGAGTCTGCGGCGCTAGGTGACATCGGGCGAATCGAACAAGGCGAAGGTGAATATCAGCCGGAATGATGATTGCTGAGCGTGTATCGATGCGCCGCTATAACAGCACGCTGCGGGGCTGGGGCTCAGGTGAGGCTGTCCGGGTCGCCGCAGAACATCTGGATCCGCGAACGCAGCCAACGTTCGGCCGGGTCGTTGTCTTGGGCGCCGCGCCAGGCCATGTGCAGCTCGAAGCTCTGGTTATCCAGCGGCAGGTCCTCGGAGCGCAGGCCGCCGGCGGCGGTCAGCGCTGCGGCGGTGTAGTCCGGCACAGTGGCGAGAATGTCGGTGCCGCTGAGCAGGGTGCTGAGGCCGTTGAACTGCGGCACGGCCAGCACCACCCGGCGCTGGCGGTCGAGTTTGTGCAGCTCGTCATCGATAAAACCGCTGAGGTCACCGGCAAACGACACCAACGCGTGCGGACGGGCGCAGAATTCGTCCAGGCTGAGCTTGCCGGGGGCCGCGTCGGCGCGCAGCAGCTTGGGTTTGCTGCGGCGCAGCACTTTGCGCTTGGCATTGGCCGGCAGCTCTTCGGTGTAGCTGACGCCGACGGAGATTTCCCCTGAGGCCAACAGGCCCGGCATCAGCAGGTAGTTGGTGCGGCGAATGACCAGCACTACGCCCGGCGCCTCGGCGCGCAGGCGCTTGATCAGCGGCGGGAGCAGGCCGAACTCGACATCGTCGGACAAGCCGATGCGAAATACCGCGTTGCTGGTGGCCGGGTTGAACTCGGCGGCACGACTCACCGCGGTGGAGATCGAATCGAGGGCCGGGGCGAGCAGGGCAAAGATTTCCACCGCCCGCGCCGACGGCTCCATGGTGCGTCCGCTGCGCACGAACAGCGGGTCGTCGAACAGGATGCGCAGGCGAGAGAGGGCCGCACTGATTGCTGGCTGGCCGAGGAACAGTTTTTCGGCGGCGCGTGTCACGCTGCGCTCATGCATAAGCGTCTCGAACACGATCAGTAGGTTGAGATCCACCCTACGCAGGTCATTTCTGTTCATGTATTGAGGCTTCCATGTTCGGCGTAAGGATAAGTGAGGGGCGCTTGCCTGTCGTCAGGCTCGCATCATCCGCAGGCATGACGACTATTGATGGGTTCAGGTGGTTTTGCCGATAAAGCACCGATAGAGTTCATGCCCAGATAGAGTCACAGGCGAGGTGCGTGATGTCCCGCATGATCCGTTTTCATCAATTCGGCGCTGCCGATGTGCTCAAACTGGAAGAGCTGCCGACCCCAAAGCCGGGTTTCGGCGAAGTTCTGCTGCGCACTCAGGCCCTTGGCGTGAGCTGGAAAGACGTGCTCTGGCGGCAGAACTTGGCGTGCGAACTGGCCCGTTTGCCTGCCGGCCTTGGCTTCGAGCTGGCGGGTGTAGTCGAAGCGGTTGGCGAGGGCGTGGCGGATCTGCAGCCGGGCATGGCCGTGGCCAGCTTCCCGGCGGGCACCCCGAATACCTATCCGGCGTGGGGCGATCGGGTGCTGATGCCGCGCCGAGCGCTGACCCGTTATCCCGAGGTGCTGACGCCCATTGAGGCCGCTGTTCATTACACGCCATTGTTGCTGAGTTACTTTGCGTTGGTTGACTTGGCCAAGCTCAAGCCCGGTCAGCATGTACTGATTACCGAAGCCGGACATTGCCTGGCACCCCAGTCGGTGCAGCTGGCCAAGGCGCTGGGCGCAGTGGTGATTGCAGCCACCAGCCACGCGCAAAGCCGTTCCTTCCTGAACGCGCTTGGCGCGGACAAGGTCATCGTCACCGAGGAACAGGATCTCGTCCTGGAAGTTGAGCGTTTCACGGCTGGCAAGGGGGTCGAGGTCGTCCTGGACCAGTGCGCCGGCCCGCAGATGCAGCTGTTGGGTGATGTCGCCGCCGTGCGTGGCAAGCTGATTATTTACGGCGTCAATGGTGGCAACGATGCGGCGTTCCCGGCCTGTGCGGCGTTTAAAAAGCACCTGCAGTTCTTCCGTCATTGCGTAATGGACTTTACCGGCGCCCCGGATGTTGGCCTGGAGCCTGATGCTGAGGCCGTGCAACGGGCGCTTGCGCATATCAACCAGATGACCAGCGACGGCCTGCTTAAACCGAACATCGACAAGGTCTTTGCCTTCGAGGATTTCGTCGCGGCCAATCGCTATATGGAAACCTGTCCGGCGGGTGGCCGGGTGGTGATCAAGGTTGGCGATTGAGCCCTGCTGAGCAAATGATGACTGCCTGGCATTGCCAGTATTAGGGTCGGTTATCGATGGTGATCAGTGTGCCGTACAGGCCTGCAGCCCTGATAGTCGGATCCTGCAGCATTCTTGCCTGATTCTGCATATCGCCCGCCCCGCACGAGACGTGAGCGTCAGCTGCACGTAGAGTTGTTGCTGATCTCAACAGGACCTTCACCCATGAATACACCGGCGGTCTTCCATGCGCCAAGCGCGGCTGTGCTGTCGACGCCGCACGCGCGCCTAGCGGCGCTGCTTGAACGATTCGCCAATGACGATGGCGTTACTTCCACAGCCATACCTGGCCTTTCGCTGTTTCGCGCCACTGCGCCGACGGAGCCGCTGCACTGCCTCTATGAGCCCGCGCTGGCTATCGTCGTGCAGGGGCGTAAGCAGGCGATGCTGGGCGACGCCGTCTACCTCTATGGGCAAGCGCAGTACCTGGTGGTGTCGCTCGACCTGCCGGTGATTGGCCAGGTGATCGAAGCCTCGGAGGCGGTGCCCTACCTGGCGATGCGTATGGATCTGGAGCCGGCACACATCAGCGCCTTGTTGCTGGAGTTTGACCATCCTGCCGGCGAGCAGGGCTGCCCACGGGGTATTGCCGTCAGCTCTCTGGACGATTCGTTGCAAGACGCAATGGTGCGCCTGCTGAGCCTGCTGGATACGCCTCAGGACATTGCCGTACTCGCGCCGCTGATCCAGCGCGAGATTCTCTACCGTCTGCTGATGGGGGAACGAGGCGGGCAGTTACGTCAGATCGCCTGTGTTGGCAGCCATAGCCAGCGTATCGCCAAGGCAGTGGGATGGTTGAAGAACAACTTTGACCGCGCCCTGTCCATTGAGGCGTTGGCGAGCGAAGTGAGCATGAGCATTTCAGCGCTACACCACCATTTCAAGGCGGTCACCGCGATGAGCCCCCTGCAGTTCCAGAAGCAGTTGCGTCTGCAGGAGGCTCGCCGGTTGATGTTGGCGGAGGGCTTTGATGCCGCCACTGCAGGCAGTCGAGTCGGCTATGAAAGCCCGTCACAATTCAGTCGCGAATACAGCCGTCTATTTGGCTTACCGCCAAAGCGCGATCTGCTCTCGTTACGTGGGCGTGCCGCTGAAGCCTCTGTTTGATTGCGTTTGGGGGCGCTGTTGGCGGTGACGGTGTTGTCGCTCTTGATGGCCACCGGGTGGCCGCCTGACTGCCTGGCAGCACGCCGTCCTCAGGCGGCGTGACGGCTAACCTGATGCGCCGTGGGGGTCGCTGCCATCAACGCCCGGATGCCGCTGCGGGCATTGGCCTCTGCGGCCAGTTGGCGCTCCTCTTGGGTGGCATAGTGGCGGTCCCACGCCAGCACCTTGGGTGTCATACGTCGCGCTATCGGGCTGTTCAGGACACGGTTTAAGCGGCTCTGTCGGGGTTGGGGCGGGCAGCGCTTTACGCCGTTGCCAGCTCGGCGCGATTACGTCCCTGCGTCTTGGCCAGGTAAAGCGCGGCATCGGCGCGTTGCAGCAGCACTTCAGGGCTGCTGTCGGGGCTGGGGAGCATGGTTACTACGCCAATGCTCACGGTTACGCAGCCCAGGGCGGAACTGGCATGTGGCAGGGCCAGGGCGGCCACGGCGTCTACGACCTTCTGCGCGATATCCAGTGCCGCCGCTGCGTCGGTCATGGGTGCAATAAAGACAAACTCTTCACCGCCATAACGCGCCACCAGGTCACTGGAGCGACACACAGTGGCGGCCAGCGTTTGCGCGATCTGACGCAGGCAGAGATCACCAGCGGGATGACCATAGTGATCGTTGTAGCGCTTGAACCAGTCCACATCGAGCATGGCCAGCGCCAGGGGCGTGTTCTGCCGCTGGGCGCGTTGCCACTCCTGGCGTAGGACGCTGTCAAAGTGGCGGCGGTTGGCGATGCCGGTGAGGCTGTCGGTCAGGCTTAACGCTGCCAGTTTATTGTTGAGCAGCTGTAGTTCGTCGGTACGCTCGGCGACCCGTTGTTCCAGTTCGCGCTCGGAACTCTTCAGGGTGTCAACCAGCTGCTGTTGTGCATGCAGCAATTGCGCCTGCACCTTGGCTTTTTCCCGGCGCATCACGTTGAAGCGATCAGCAAGAGCGAAGGCCAGTAGCAACATTTCCAGCGCCGAGCCGAGCTGGATGCCGTCCACTGTGAAGGCGTTTGTGGGCACGATGCCCATGGCGCGCAGCGGGGTCGTGGCCCCGCCGAGCATCAGCAGGGCAAAGGCGGCCAGGAAGAAGTAGGCACTGCGCTGGCGTTTGAATGCGCAACTTACGACCACGACGAGAATCACCACGACGCTGGCCAGGTAAAGCAGGATTGCCGCGCGCGCCAACAGGGGCAGGGCCACGGCATAGGCCAGGGGGCTGAGCAGGAAGACGACAACCAGGCCCAGTAACAGGCGGTCGACCCGCGGCATGAGCTGATCAAGACGCAGCATGCGGCGCATAAACAGCAGTAGGGCGCTGACTGTCAGCGATGCGCCCGAGTAGTAGGCCACATTCGAGTCCAGCACCGTGCCGCCCCACAACAGCTCGCCCGCCAGGCCATTTTTGATCGCCAGGGTGCAGGCCGTGCTGGTGACAAAGGCGACATAGAACAGGTAGATGCGGTCGCGCAGGGCGAAAAACAGCATCAGATTGAACAGGATCATGGCGCTGGCGATGCCGAAGTACCAGGCCTGCACGAGGTAGTCGTCACGCTCATGGGCATGGAAGGCCGACGCCGACCACAGCTGCAGTGGTATCAGCAGGCCAATGCTGGATTCCATGCGCAGGTACAGCACCTGTTCGCTGGCGGGCGGCAGGGTCAGGGGGAAGACAAAGTTGCGGTTGGAATAGATGCGCGAGGCCGGGATATCACAGCCGGTCGTGATGGTTTGATAGGTGCCCTGGGCGTCTGGCAGGTAGGCCTGGATCTGCGAAATTCGTGGATTGTCGACCACCAGCATGTGTTCGCGCGGGGTTGTACCTGGGTTGCGCAGCGTCAGGCGTAGCCAGTACGCAGAGCGGGTAAAACCGAGTGTCAGCGCACTGCTGGCTGGTAGGTTGGTCTTGAAACGGGCTGCCTGGGCAGGCGCTTGCACATCCGCCAGGGTCAGGCTGCGCTCGGGGTCTTCCAGTAGCGCGACAAAGGCGGTGAGCGACAGCGGTTCTGCCGGCATTGCGGTGATATCCACAGCGGGCTCCGCCGACCAGGCGGGAAGCGCCAGCCAGGCTACACAGATCAAGAGCCAGATCATCAGTTGCTGACCGAGGCGAGGAGTGCGCATGCGAACTACCGACGAATGCTTGGTGTAAGTGACAGAGGACAAATCCAGTTTCTCGGTTGTCAGGCTGCGGAAGTCTACAGGAGGCACCTTTGTGTCACAAAAATGCGCCGCTTCCGCAGATATACGCGCTAATTGAAGAGGGCGCCTGAGGTAAGGGCTTGGCTAAACGGGTGGCGGCAAGTAGGTGCAGCAAAATACAGTGCTAAGTTATTGATTCCGCTATGGTAGAGTGATGCCCTTGCGAAACATCAGAAAGCATGGTCAACCCTTTGGTATCAATGGGTTAGGTGCAATTTATCGACACCTTTGTAAGGTGCAATAGTAGAAAAAGGTCGCTTAGGCGGCCCTTTTTATTGGTTGCTTGTCACTGTGGCAGCTTTCTGAAAGCATTCTTTTTTACCTCCAGTGACCCTGGTTCGGTAAAGGTAGCCTACGGGCTCCCGCCATTGTTCGGCGGGGTCGCCGCCGAATCAGATACTGGCTCATCCCAACCCATGTGACCTTTGGTAGGGGTCACCACTAGGAGAGGAGGCGCCATGCCCACCATTACTCTTCCCGACGGCAGTCAGCGTTCATTCGATCACCCGGTATCCGTACTTGAGGTGGCGCAATCTATTGGTGCTGGTCTGGCCAAAGCTACGGTGGCCGGTAAGGTCAACGGCAAGCTGGTAGATGCGTGCGATTTGATCGAGGTCGATGCCACGCTGCAAATCATTACGCCCAAGGATCAGGAAGGTCTGGAGATTATTCGGCACTCCTGTGCGCACCTGATCGGCCATGCCGTAAAGCAGCTGTATCCAACCGCCAAGATGGTGATTGGGCCAGTGATTGATGAAGGCTTCTATTACGACATTGCGTCTGAGCGTCCTTTCACCATGGAAGACGTGGCGGCGATCGAGCAGCGCATGCAGCAGCTGATCGATACTGAGTACGATGTGATCAAGAAGGTCACCCCGCGCGCTCAGGTGATTGAGTTGTTCCAGGCCCGTGGTGAAGACTACAAGCTGCGTCTGGTCGAAGACATGCCGGATGAGCAGGCTATGGGCCTGTACCACCACGAAGAATACGTCGACATGTGTCGCGGTCCGCACGTGCCGAATACCCGCTTCCTCAAGGCATTCAAGCTGACCAAGTTGTCTGGCGCCTACTGGCGCGGCGATGCCAAGAACGAGCAGTTGCAGCGCGTCTATGGCACCGCTTGGGCTGATAAAAAGCAGTTGGCGGCTTATATCCAACGTATTGAAGAAGCCGAAAAGCGCGACCATCGCAAGATCGGCAAGCGCCTGGACCTCTTTCATACCCAGGAAGAAGCGCCGGGCATGGTGTTTTGGCACCCCAATGGCTGGACCCTGTATCAGGTGCTTGAGCAGTACATGCGCCAGATTCAGCGTGAGAACGGCTATCTGGAAATCAAAACGCCGCAAGTTGTTGACCGCAGTCTGTGGGAGAAGTCCGGGCACTGGGCCAACTACGCCGACAACATGTTCACCACCCAGTCGGAAAACCGCGATTACGCCATCAAGCCAATGAACTGCCCTTGCCACGTGCAGGTGTTCAACCAAGGCTTGAAGAGCTACCGCGAGCTGCCAATGCGCCTGGCCGAGTTCGGTGCTTGTCACCGCAATGAGCCGTCCGGTGCCTTGCACGGCATCATGCGCGTGCGTGGTTTCACTCAGGATGACGCGCATATCTTCTGTACTGAAGAGCAGATGCAGGCCGAGTCCGCGGCATTTATCAAGCTGACCCTAGATGTGTACGCTGACTTTGGTTTCAGCGATATCCAGCTCAAGCTCTCGACGCGTCCGGAAAAGCGCGTGGGTTCCGACGAGTTGTGGGATCGCGCCGAGGCGGCTTTGGCTTCTGCATTGGACAGCGCTGGTCTGGCCTATGACCTGCAGCCGGGTGAGGGGGCGTTCTACGGACCGAAGATCGAGTTCTCCCTGAAAGACTGTCTGGGCCGCGTCTGGCAGTGCGGTACGCTGCAGCTCGACTTCAATTTGCCGGTGCGTTTGGGTGCTGAATTTGTCAGTGAAGACAACAGTCGCAAGCATCCAGTTATGCTTCATCGCGCAATTTTGGGGTCTTTTGAGCGCTTTATTGGTATGCTTATCGAGCATTACGAAGGTGCCTTCCCGGCTTGGCTTGCGCCAAACCAGGCGGTGATCCTGAATATCACCGATAAACAGGCTGATTTTGCCCTCGAAGTCGAGAAAACTCTCAATC